>Ga0181371_1000010_pt1 | contig 120377 bp, 110 predicted proteins | sample LowvirmetaG_6_FD_130087 | JGI IMG/M metagenome (GOLD analysis project Ga0181371, IMG submission 130087) | Marine viral communities from the Subarctic Pacific Ocean - Lowphox_07 viral metaG | ecosystem: Environmental > Aquatic > Marine > Oceanic | place: Subarctic Pacific Ocean | collected...
ACCAGGCCCACATAGCCTGTCCCGATCATCGCTACGCGCATGGATTTTATCCTGTGTCTCTACCCCAAGAATCTGTCGCGAGGGGTGCGGTTTTTATGCCGAAAGGTCAAGTCAGAGGGGCAGGATGAAACCGTACTCTGGAGGCCGGGCTTCAGCTCTCGCCGCGTCCGAAATAATCTCGCTGAATGCGGTCAAAATGCTCCCTGACAAGGCGGGCCAATACCGGAACCGAGTATCTGGCCTCGATGTGCGTCCTGGCAGCGAAGCCCTTTTCCTTTGCCGCCTCCTGATCTTCAAAGATGCGCAGCATCACTTCAGCGGCATGATCTAGATCCGGATCAGCCCAGACCTGTCCCTCTCGCTGAAGGTATTCACCTGGCTGGACCGGCACGAGTTCGTGCCGAATCGGATAGCCATACTCGTCGCTCAGATAATCGCGATTACCGGAATAGTCGGTCGCCACGACAGGCTTTCCCAGCTGCATGCATTCGGCAATATTCATGCCGAACCCTTCGGATCGGTGCAGCGACACATAGGCATCGCACATGCGTTGCAGGGCTGCATAACGTTCATTGCTGAGTGGAATGTCGATCAGGATGACGCGCTTATCACTACACAAACGATCAATCATACGGCGCTCAGCGCCACTTTGCTCCACGCCGCTGTGCAGCTTGACGACAAGCAGAGGGCCACTTTCGGCGTCCACGTCCGGAAAAGCCCGGCAGAACGCTTCATAGCAAGCGAGCGGGTTCTTGCGCGACATGAATGATTTGAGGTCGAGCGAGCAGAGGAACAGGAATCGGCCTGTCGGCAAGCCGAAACCTATCCTGCTTTCACCGGAATCGCGGCGAGGCGGGATCGGGTGAGGCACGACATGCACGGGCTTGGCCGTTTTTGCTTGGACGGCCTCACGGACAAATTCCGAGGGCACCCAGACTTCATGGACATAGTCCAGCGTGGGAACCCAGATGTCCGGAAACACCGATAACTCCCAGGCCCAGTAACCAATCCTGTACCGGCCGGAAAGCCAGTCGGCCGGCATCCTGTCTATTTCAGCCTGGGTCTGGTCAGCATTGATGTGAAAGATGAGACAATTGAAGGGAGATGCCAGGCTTTCAGTCTCGCCGGGTAGCGCGACCACTTCTGAGGAATAACCCGGCGCCTTCAGGGCATGCAGGGACGTCGAAATATCGCCAGCACCTGTTATCTGTGCCATGCGGCGAGCCCCTTCACCAACGCCGCTCACCGTATTCAGATAGCCATAAATACCAACGCCTTCATGTAGCGTACGATCCGGTGTTTCACTTTCGGCGATCTGCGCACCGCGCATACCATGTCCAGATGCTGTGCGAATGATCAGTTCGCGCAATCGCAGACGGGTGGCGTGAGGCAATTTCCTGTAGGCCCCGCGCAGCCATGAAGCCCTGCGCATCGCGGTCGTCGCCATGCGGCGCGGTGACAATAGATGACCCGGTTGGCCCGCATAGGCTGCGTCCACAGACGACACGGCATCCGTAACAGACCTGTAGGCTTCCGGAGGCAATTGGTACTCGGTCGGCGCTGAATGCAGAAACCAGCGGCTATAGCCTTCACGCCCGGCATCATCTGAAAGGTTGAATGAGCGGCCGAGGTCGGGGCGCTCAGACCAGATGCGCGCCATGACACGCGTAATAGCAATACGCCCGCGCGGCACGCCTTCAGCGGGCACGTCGAGAAAGGACATATCCGGCTTGAACGCCTCTTCCCGTCCGACCGGGCGCGGCGGATGGAGGTCCCCATAGACCCGCCGCGCGACATCCGGAATGGGCTGCCCATTAGTGTAGCTCGAATAGGCATATGCCATGCGCGATGTAATCGAATGACCATTTGCATCGATCGCGTCGAGATACTCGTCAAGCAGCGCCTTCAGGTCCCCGATCGCATTGACACCGTACCGGTTCTGATGCTTGGAGAAGACCGAGTGGTTGCCCGGCACAATCCCGCTGAAGTGAAAGAAGTGAAGATCGTGCCGACCGGCTTTCCACTTTCCATTTCGCTGCGTGACCGGGCGAGACTGCAAATTCCAGTAAGCGACATTATATCCCGGATGACGCAGGATATGAACGTCCTCACCATAGGCCGGGGCCAGGTCCATGAACTTCTGATCTACGAACAAGCCGTTCTGCAGGTCGACCCGGCAATCGGCAAGCATCCTTCGGTGCCACCATTCCAGCAGCGAACGCGTTGCCGGAAAATCGGCAAAGGAGCCAAATCCCAGATTGTAAACACCCGTCTGCATCAGCCGGACATCATCGGGGTCGAGACCATCTTCCAGGGGCATCATCGAATGTGGCGTCAGGACTACCTTGTGGCCCGCATCATGAGCGTCACGAATATGCTTTAGCGGTTTGACGATGTAGAGGTCCGGATCGAGATAGGTAACCCGGTCAAATCCCTGATCCATCAGATACAGGATCGCCGCAGGCTTTACCGCAGTGTTGAATTCCATGACAGAATAGCGAAACGCCATATCCCAGAACTCAGGGATGCCAAGCTCGCTCGCACGTATGACAGGAAACGGAAGTTCAGCCTGAATGTCTTCAGGAAGTTCACCGTCAACCAGAATGAGATGAAAACCGGCACCAGCCTCGGGATCGGTTGCATTCAACGATGCGTATAGCGTCTTGGCATAGGCCAGATAGTTCGCCGAGCATATGGTAAACCAGGCGTGAGATCGTTTCGGCATCTCGTAACTCAGCAGCTAACTCAACCGTTCGGCACTCATTACGGGATGCCAAGCACGAACTCCTAGTCGTTGCCAGTTGAGCTGACAACATACAAGCTGCGCGCGACATCGGCATTATGCCGCAAACAGACTAACGAGACTGTTCAATCGCTTTTGCCTACAATAGGCTTGCGCTTCGCCTGTGCTGGCAGGCACCTGGTTCCTGGAGTAAAGCTGACATGGCATTGACGGTCGAAGAACCCGCCGCCAACACAAAAATCGAACTTCGCAAAGCCAGGTTCCGCTCAGGTGGAAATGCCCTTGTGGCCGGTTTTGTCGATTTTGCATCCGGCCTATGGCATTATCGCATCTGGCGCGAACTTGCCTGGGAAGATTTCGTGAAGCGCTACAGACGCTCCTATTTTGGAGCGCTTTGGGCAACCGTCTCATTCATGATTTTCGCCTTGGCGATCCTGTTTTTCTTCGCATCTGTGACCGGCAGCGGCACCTATGACATGACGAGTTACATCCTGCTCGGCTTCCTCGTTTTCCAGTTGCTTTCGAATGCCGTAAATGATGGCGCCAATGTCTTCATATCGTCGGCCACCTGGATCAAAAGCGCCCGTATGCCGCTGAGCCTGTTTGCCTTCAAGGGCATCACACACCTGCTTATGGTGTTCTGTTTCAACGCCGTTGGGGCTGCTATTCTCCTGCTGTGGCACGGGTATCGTTTCCCGCAGGAATCCTACTGGGCGATCGCGGGATTTGCCGTCATCCTGCTCGATTGTGTCTGGGTCTTTCTTCTGCTTGGCGTGATTGTCTCGCGCTATAGAGACCTTTCCCACCTGATATCTGCCATAATGCGCATGGCATTTTTTGTCTCACCGATACTCTGGGAACCCGCGACCAGAGGCGGCGCGCGCGCCATGATTGCACTTTACAATCCTTTCACGCATTTCATGGCGATTGTTCGAGAGCCCTTGCTCACGGGACAGATCCCTGTTTTTTCATGGATCGTGGTTGGCTGGATCAGCCTGGCCGGCTGGCTGATCGGCACACTGGTGTTTTGCCTCGGCCGCCGTCGCGTGATTTACTGGGTCTGAGTATGGTACATATTGCACTGGATAAAATTCACCTTCACTTCCCGACGAGTGAGAAAGCCAGCAAGGACATGGATGGCGATAGGAATTCCGGTCTTGCTGTCGCCGGAAACCTGATCCGCACATCCGGTAACCGGTTGGCGGTCGCAGCGCTTCACAATGTTTCGCTTACGCTCCGAGAGGGCGACAGACTGGGAATTGTCGGGTCGAACGGATCGGGCAAGACGACACTGTTGCGTGTCATGGCCGGCATTTTTTCACCAACAGCAGGGGCTGTCGATGTTGAAGGCCGCATTGCCACGATGTTCACGATCGGGCTCGGCATGCAAGGCGATGCAAGCGGGCTGAGGAATATCTACCTTTCCGGCATTGTGTCCGGGGCGACGCGCAAGCAAATCAAGAAAGTCCTGCCAGAAATCATAGAGTTCACGGAGCTTGGCGAATATCTGCACCTGCCATTGAGAACCTATTCACAGGGCATGGCCATGCGGCTGAAATTTGCGTGTGCAACCGCCTTCCAGCCAGACATCCTGCTGTTGGATGAGTGGATCGGCGCCGGCGATGCTGACTTCCAGAAGAAGGCACAGGCGCGGATGTCCTCCCTGCTAGCTGACAGCGGTATTGTTGTCCTCGCATCCCACAATATCACCCTGATGCGAAATATTGCCGAAAAAGTCCTCTGGCTCGAAAAAGGGCAGGTCCAAATGTTCGGGCCAACTGAAGATGTCCTTGAAGCATTTGGCGCCGCACGCCGTCAGGGCGCCGCCGCCGAAAGGCAGGACGCAGCCTGACGCGCTAATTATTCGACCAGCGCTGCAATAGCCGGAAGTTTCAGCATATCCGGATGTAAATCCCGGATGGTGTTCAGCACGGCATGCAGATCCTGCGCTCTTGATGCATCTGCGAGACTGAGGGCCGCCACTTCAAGCAGACGCGGATTACCAGGCATCTTGCGAAGCGCGCTTTCGGCAATATTTGCAGCTCGTGCAAACTGGCCGGCTTCACGGCGAACCTTTATGGCTTCGACAAGTCCGTGAACATTATCGGTATGGAACGCCTTTCCTGCCTCTTCGAAAAGAGACGCCGCAGCTTTCAGATTTCCTGCCGAATGGAGCTTCCGCCCCTGCTGCATCAGTCGTCCACGCCTGTGCGTCCTTTCTACAAGGAACACTTGTTCAACATGGGCGTCCACTTCTTCTCTCGACATATCGAGACGTTTTGCCAGCACTTCAGGGTGCCAGAACCAGTCCTCGAACCAGGTCCTGCGGCGCAGAAACCCGAACGGCTCAAGGATCCGCATGACTTCGTCTCGTTTTGCTTCGACCCCGCCATGCTCCACCGTCAAAAGAGCAACCTTCTGGCGACTGAAATCAATGCTGCGAAGGACTTCAGCTTCGCTGCCTTCGGTGTCAACGGAGAGATAGTCAACGATCTCAGGTGCCCCGGCACTTACCAGCATCTCGTCAACACGCCGCCCGATCACCTGGATAACGCGTCCCTTGTTGATCGCGTCATTGCGCGTTCCGGCGTGGATGTCCTCCTGCAAATGCTCGATCAGCCCTCCCACTGCGCCCGCATCAACGAATTCGAGTGACTGACCGCTCGTGGAAAATGCAGCATTGTTGAACGCCGTCGCAGTCCGGTTACGGCAAATTTCGCGGTGCCAGCGCGGATTGGCCTCGACGATCATTCCGGTCCAGCCGAACACCCTTTCAAGCAAGACCGTATTGCTGTTGGCGACACCGTCATGCCCCCCCACTTCAGCGAAGAAGCCATCACGCCGGAAACGCAGCATCTGCAGGACCCAGTCATCCTGGTATATCTGTGAATAGCGCGGCAAGGACAGGAACCAGGCCCCGCCTTCTCCTTCACCGTTCACCGCAGGTTGGTCCACCAAATTGGGCGCAGGCGCGACCTTCAGAGAGATGCGGGACATGGACATGAAAACTGGCTTGCCGCCAGACTTCTCAAGACCGAACCCGATCGACACAGGTTTGTCAGGATCAGGTGCGACGACATTGAAGCTGCGGGCGAGGCTGACCTCACCAAAATTCAGCGTGACGTGCAGGAAGCCCCTTCCCCAGGCGATCTTGAGACCGGACACGGCATCAGATGTTGCGAATGGGAAGATCCCTTTGCGGATGGCCGAAACAGACTCCTTGTCCCCCTGCAGGACCTTGATCTCACACCGGTTGCCCAGCTGCAGGCACACGGTGACCGGCTCATGACCCGACTGGTTGAAAGAGATTTTCAGCTCGCATGGGCCGCTCTCATGCGCTGTGCTGAACGTCCAGTCTGACATGACCCACCGCCCTGCGGGCGCCATAAGCGGTCTCGACGCATCAAACGATATCCTGTCGCCAGGCTCCCGGCCCGGATAGACAAGTACGTCGCCGCCCCCGCGCTCTTTTGGTGTCGGGATCGAATAGGCAAAAATCCGTGTGGATGTCTGTGTCCAGAAATTGGGGTTAAAGCCATTTCCGGAACCCTGATGGGCATCACGGAAAGTCTCAAGGATCTCGCCGACAGGCTCACCGGCTGTTTCTGCCATGGCCGCATCGCGGTAAACAAAAAAGGCGGGCCGTGGCCGAAACTCGTGGTCGAACAGGCCGAACGTTTTCTCCTGTTTCAAGTCCCAGAGCAGGTCCACCTGCTTGTACCAGTACACTCTGTGAAGCCGGCCCAGCCGGGCGAAGTAGGCAAGGACTTCACGAAGGTATTCAGCCTGACTGTCTGGGTCGTCATGGTGTTGATCAACGATAACCAGGGATCTTGCACCGAATTCGGTCGCCCATATTTCAAGCCCGTCCAGACCTGCTTCATCAAAATACTTCAGGAACGCGTCACAATGAGCCTTGGTCGCACGGATGAGATCCTTGTCTTCGCGATGGTGGATGCGAAAATAGGGATAGGGGTGAAATCCGCAGGCATCGAATAGCTGAAACACCTCATCCTTGCGCGCTGCCAGCTCCCTTGAAAACGCCTTCCAGAAATCCGGCACGAAGTAGAAATGCCCATGTGGATGATCAGAACGATATGGCTCAAACTCCGGCGTTTTTGGTAACCTGTTCGACAAGGCCGGAGGCCGGTCATCATGTCCGCATATGCCATCCTCGGCGACGCCCGCGATACAAAGCCTCAGTGCCGGGTCGACCGCCTTCATTGCGCGCGCGCCAGGCAGCAAAATGTTTTCAATAAATTCCGCGGCAGTCCATGGCCGCGCCGTATCGCCATCCTTTACAGAAAGATAGAAGTCGCTGGCATTTGGCTCATTCCAGATTTCCCATTCCCGAATGCGTGGAAATCGGCGCGCGGCACGTTCGCAGAAGTCTGCAAACGGTTGCGACAGGCTCGTCGGATCATAGAAGAACTGCCTGGCGAAGTCCGGCGAGGCATTAATGATGACCCCCAGCATCTGCACGCCTTCCGGCAAGGCACCGATTGCATGGTCAATTTGCCGGGCAACCTGCACATCGAAATTGCCGTCACCTTTTGGGTCAAGAACATTCCACTGAACAGGAATGCGCACCGAGCGCACGGAAAGTTCGACAAATTCGTCGTGCAACTCATCCCGCATCTTGCCCGCGTCACGATGACAAAGTGCCGGCGTGTTTATGCCATAGATCATCAGAATTTGCCTTCACTGGGTACGGGCGCAGGCAAGGTTGTAACGGTCCGGTCGTATCCATACGCGCTGAAATCGCGATGAAAGTACTGGCGCAATTTGCGTCCCGCATCTGATTGCTCGAATTCTTCCAGCGTCGGCTCAACCAGCTTGAACTGCTTCGTCCGTCGAACCGGAATGGCAAGGTCAAAAAAATTGTAGGCTGGCTGCGGCGCAATGCTCACCTTTGCGTGGTGATGACCGGAATCGAACAGTCCGGTCGCTGTCGAGGAATCCTTGAGCCCAAATTCCGCTTCCAGGCCACCAAACAGGGGCCGTTCGGATTCGATCTGGATGTAGCGTGTATTCGTTGCCTGCTCAAACTCGCTGTACTGCGCACGCAGGTGCAGATTGATCTGGTTCGGCGGCTGCATCATCAGCCAGTTCACGAACTGGTTGAAGGAGAAGGCGTATTCCAATTCAATCGAAGACCCGCAAAAGGACTGAATAATCAGGCCACGCACATTCTTCGTCCAGTGCGCCCCAGAAGCGGCAACATTGTGCCCGCACAGCTCAAGATACCCACTAAATGACCTTCGATAGGGGTTTCGGACAAACTTTATGACGGGCTTGCCGCCTTTGATGTCCGTCAGACATTCGTCCAGATAAGACTTGCGCGCCTTGAACACATCATTCTCGTAATTGTGCACCCAGGAGTGATAGGCCAGCGCTTCGTCCAGGAGGCCGAGCTGCCAGAAAAACCATTTCACCACCGATGTGCATCCTGCCTTTTCCGACCACATGATCACAAACGGAAATTTGGAGTGATTCAACGGCGGCCGAAGGGCGAGTTGCTGAAGAGTTGGCTGTTGCTCAGGTCTAGGTTTCAAAGCGTCTCTGCCCATTACAAATCTACGGTAAAATTAGTCGCTATCAGGCGGGAACATACTTGCCCAGAGCCCCTGGCGGCTCATGAGCATCCTCAAACGCTGTAGAATACCCCAGAACCCTGAAATCCCTGGCGTAGATTTTCAGGACGGCCTGGATTTCAGCGTCAGAATAATGCTCGCCGAGCCTGTCGCCAGCCTTTGTTTCATGATGCTTTCCGAATGCAGCGTAGTCAGAAGAATTGCCTTCACCGAACACATCAACCTTGAGCCTGGCAAAGTCTTCAGCGAAACGCTCGAAGGAGCCAAGAAACGCAAACCCGGTTTTCTTCACTGGCACGAGGTCTGTCTGCAAGCTGTAATGGATATCGCGCTGATCATTTGGCATCTGTGCGACTTTTTCCAGGAACTGCCCAAACGTCGGTCGGACATCTGGATCGAAGCCCAGCTTTGGCAGATGTCGTCGACGCTCCCACTCATTCGTGACAATTTTGTCGAGATAAGACGACAGTGTTCTGGTGAACGGATTCCGGAAGAAGGCAAAACGACGGAACCCGCCAACCAGCACTGCGCGTCGTACCGGGTCTTCAATCTCGGCAAGGTTAAGCAGTGGAGACCGGCCCCTGTCATGAACGAGACCCGGACGTTCAAGCACCATCTCGCCGCCGCTATAGACGTCCTGCATGAATTTTTTGATGGATGTGCACGCAACCTTCGGTGTTTCGAAATAGGCGATGCGCCGCTTGTCATCAATATGGACGAGATAGTTCAATCGCGCCGGGTCCATATCGAGCCGGGTCGCCGCTTCGTTCAATTTCATGTTCGGGCACCAAAAAGTCAGTCGTCACCCTTTCGTATGATGTTCGAAGCGAATATCAACCCTGCGACCCGCACGACAAATGCCTTGATTGACGAAAGCTCTTTCCCGATAAGCACACCTCGGTCACTCGTTGAGGAGAATGCCAATGCCAGCGCGGCGCCTGACAAAAGCTCATTCTGCACGACGAAAGAACTGGGAAGGTTTTCCAGAAGTCGTCGTGGAAAGCTTTGAGCATCTGCCGGCCTATTCTGTAAACCTGAAGGACCGCATCACATGGTGTCAGGAACATGCGGAACCGATCGCCGAAGCCCTCTACCAGAAGTGCCATGATGCTGGCGCGACCGTCCTCTCTCTTGATGTTTTTGATACTGTCCTGCTGCGCAATGACATACCAGAAGCAGAGCGCTATGCCGAAATGTCCGCACTCGCCCTAACGTATCTGCGTGAAAACGGCTTCGACAGTGAGGAACAACTTACCGCCGACGACCTCCTGCTTGCACGCGCCAACGGGTTGATGTTCGCGTATCGCACGACACCGCAACAAGGCACCGCCCGCGAGGGACATATCGAGACCGTCTACAAATATCAGGCCACTGCTCTTGGCTTGCCGGATGACGCTGCGATGTGCCTCCACAAGGCAGAAATTGATTACGAGGCGTCTGTACTTGCTGCCAATCCGGCGATCAGCCTGCTCATGCAAAAGGCCAAGGCAGCCGGACACAAGGTCGTTCTCCTGTCTGACATGTACCTGCCCGCCGCCATGATCGAAGAACTGCTCAATGCGGTATTCGACTCAGCGCCGCCATATGACCTGCTCCTTTCGAGCGCAGATTCCGGTCATTCCAAGCGGGGCGGATCGGCTTTTCCTCTTGTGGAAGAAACGCTTGAGCTTGGGGGCGAGACCGTATTTCACCTTGGAGACAGCCTGACGTCAGATGTTAGCAAGCCCTTCGAGTATGGCTGGAAAAGCTTTTACTTTCCGATCAGCCCCCAGGAAGCCACGGCGAGGCAGGCCCGTTTGAAAAAGTTCGTTCAGAAAATGAAGAAGTCCGGCCTCGACATAACCCGGTGGGCGCAGGCCTGAGCGATGACATCACAGCAAATAATGAGCGAATTAGTGTCTGAACCCAAACACACCACCACGGACGCCGCCTCCCTTAATGAGAGACGGATCGAATTCGGCAAGGATGTGATCGGACCCGTGGTCGCTGGTTTCTTGCTGAAACTTTATTCATCAGCACGCACGTTTGAAACGGTTGCCGGGTCGAAAGTTCTGTTCTGTGCGCGGGCGGGTGTCCGCATCCGCAGGTTGCTGGAAACATTTATAGAGCGCCGGGGTCTGGAGCCCCTTGAGAGCGGGGAGGACTTCTGGGTTTCCCGCCTCATGGCTGCGAAGGGCGCCTGGCATGAGGCACCGGACGAGGTCAGGAATTTTCTCGATTTTGAATTCCAGAATCGTACCCACGAAGAATTCGTAAGCGCCATGCTTCGCGTTGATCCAGCGTCGCAGAGCAAAGCGCTGAAAGCCTGCCGCTCACTGCAAAGCACTGGCGGCATTCGCGGATTTCTAATGTCTGACGATCCTGCGGCCAGGATGATCCGCGATCACTTCGACGAACAGGCTGAGCTTTACAGGAGCTATTTGTCAGATCTTGTCGGAGATGCCGAGCACGTTACCCTCGTCGATACCGGGTGGCAGGGGACGACCCAGCGCTTTATAATGGAAGCCAACCCGGAATTGGACGTTTGGGGGCTCTATTTCGGTCGCAGCGGGTTCAGCCATACCGACCGCTCCATATGGGACAAGGTCATTGGCCTTTGTTTCGAAACCGACACGTTCGATCGTGATCAGCCTGCAAGCTCGATCCTGTTTCATCATCATCTGATTGAATCGCTGTTCGAGCCGGATGCCGGTAGCATCGAGCACCTTGAGACTGACAAGGCCGGACACATTTCCGCGCCCGGTGCACAAGCTATTCTGGATGACATTTACGACCGCGAAACTGATCCGTTTTTCACCGGTGTCTGCGCTTGCATCGATCAGCTGAGCCCCGCGGATACGCTTGCCAGTATCGAACGTCAGGCTGGTAAGGCGCAGCAGACGCTCGCCGAATTCATCATGCTGCCGGGCCCGGACGACGCCGAATTGTACCTTGCGACCGATCGTTCAGCTGATGTCGGCCGCAGACTGCGCGTACCCGTCCTCCTGCCTGCGGCGGATCGCGACGATGAGGATTCCTGCCAGCGCCGTATCGATGATGCACTCTGGCAGCCCGGCCAAATTGCCCTGGAATACCCGGCCGAAACCGCGCGCCCCCTTCAGCGCCGCAAAACGGGCCTCGGTCGCGGCAAATTCAAGGATACGCCGGCTAAGCCCGCCGCGAAGCGCCGGAGCAAGCCTGCAGTTGCCGTCATCACGCGCACCATGGACCGTCCAATGTTCCTTCGACGCGCCCTGATCAGCGTCAGCGAGCAGAGCTTCAAGGATTACCTTCACGTTATCGTGAATGATGGCGGGGATAATGATGTTATCCGCAAGGCCATTGAAGATGCTCCAATCGACAGGTCCCGTGTCATCCTCGTGAACAATGTCGAAAACCGGGGCATGGAAGCTGCTTCCAATTTCGCCATAGAGTCTTCGGATAGCGAATACATAGTCATACATGATGACGATGACAGCTGGGCTCCGACCTTTCTTGAGGAGACGGTCGGCAAACTGGAGTCCGACGAAGGACAGCGTTATTCAGGGGTGATCACAGCATCGCAGTATATTTCTGAAGAAATCACGCCCGATGGCATCAAGATTTGCGGCACGGACGGCTTCATGACCTGGGTCAGCCGCGTTGACCTGATGGAAATGGCAATCGGAAATTACTTTCCACCAATCGCATTCCTGTTCCGCCGAAGCGTCTATAATGAGATTGGCGGTTTTAATGAGCACTATCCGGTGCTGGGTGACTGGGACTTCAACCTGCATGTGCTGAGCATTGGCGACATTGCCATGATAAACAAGCCACTCGCCAATTATCATCATCGCGATCGTGGCGATCCACAACTGTTCGGCAATTCCGTCATCGCCGACCGGGACAAGCACGCCTACTACAACACATCTGTAAGAAACGACTTCATACGCAGCGCGATGAAGTCCGGTAATCCAGCCATGGCGCAACTGGTTGGTCTCGGTGCGACACTGGCTGAGCTACGCTCGAATGGACGCGCCGCCAATACGCACCTGCATTCGATCGCGGTTGCCCGAAAGGCCGCTGTGCGCTCCTCTTCAGGGGCAGCCGAAAGTTCATCCGCAGACAGCCATCTCGAAATCGCGGCTGACCTTTACTGGCGCGCCCTTCACAGCCTGCACAGCCGGATACGGGCGGGAAGTGTGCGTGCGTTCGCCATGAGCCTTAAAGGTATTGGCCGGCGCGCCGCGAGGACAGTGCTGCGACGGCGCGCTTCATCCCATGTGCTCGCGACCACTGAGATCGAAGGGTTGGCAGCATCAGTACCGCCGGGAAGTGTGATGCGCCCCGATTTTTCCGAAGAGCGTTATCTGAAGAAGAATCTTGATGTGGCCGAGGCTGTCGAGAACGGGTCGATGCCTAGCGGCTACCATCACTTCATCAATCACGGATTGTTTGAAGGTCGGGAATACTAGATCCGGGTATAAAACTCAGCCATTCCATCCCCGGCCCGTTTGCCCCGGTTAACTTTGCACGCTTCTGTCATTTTTGGAGCTTGCAACCTCATGTCCGATACCAGCGCCCATCTCGCCTTGCCCTTCATATTTCCGGGGCAAGCCCAGAAACACGTCACGTTAAATGAAGTCATCGGCCTGCTCGACGCGCTCATCCAGTGCCATTTAATTGATACGGAACGGACAGAGCCGCCCACATCTCCCAATAATGGAGATCGTCACCTGGTCGCGTCCGGCTCGACCGGGTCCTGGGTCGGCAAGGACCACCATATCGCAGTGCTTATCGACGGGGCCTGGGCCTTCCTTGCACCCAAGACAGGCTGGCAGGTCACCAGTGAACAGGATGACCTTCTTCGCACCTATGATGGCACAAGCTGGGAGCCCGCGACTCTTCAACTGGGGAAGGCTGGAATCAACACACCCGCGGATGAATCCAATCGTCTTGCCGTGTCGAGCGATGGCTCGCTTTTCACGCACGCCGGAAGCGGTCACCAGCTCAAGCTTAACAAGGCCGCGGCATCCGATACGGCAAGCTTGCTCTGGCAGACCGGGTTTGAAGGTCGCGCCGAAATAGGCCTGACAGGCGACGACAATCTACATATCAAGATCGCAGACCTTTCCGATACCTGGCTAGATGCGCTTGTTCTGGACCGTGCAAAGGGCTGGGTGGGGCTCAATGAAGCGAGCCCGGCCCAGCCGCTGCATATCGCCGGCGGCAACCCCTGTGTGAGGCTGCAGGAGTCAGCTGATGGCTATCTCGACCTGATGAATACACAGGCGACGCAATCGACGATCCGTCACACAGCCCTGGATGGACAGGCCCTGATCGACATCAGCCCCGAACCGCTCGATGGCACCAGTCATGCCATGTTCCGCTTTTTCCGCTCTACCAATACTACAGGTTCGGCGCGTCTGGACATTCATGTCGGCAACGGCACTTTCGAGACCAATTGCCGCCTCGCCGGAAACGGATCAGGCTTCGTAAACGCCCTGCATGGCGATTTTGGCGTTGGGACAGACGCGCCGCAGGTTACGCTTGATGTCAACGGCCCCGTCCGGGTTGGCAGCTATTCGGCCGCTGCTCTTCCAGCGACTGTCCCGCCAGCCCAGATCATCTATATATCCGACGAGACCGGTGGGCCAACCCTCGCCTATTCCGATGGAAGCGACTGGCGTCGCATCACAGATGGCGCAGTTGTAAGCTGAAGTTAATCCCAAATCAACCTAGGGAGCTTCGCGAGATCTTCGTCCTGTAGCAATTCCTCAAAATTACTAATAGAGTTCCGCAACGACAACGGGTTCTGCTTAACCAGCGGTGACTGAGCGGGGACAGCGGGCACTCCCAGGAACTCATGAATGCTTTTTACTATTTCTCCTGATTCGGAGATCAAATCCTCATACGTGACATCTATCGCATCTAAGCCAAAATGGAGGAATGCTTCCTTCTCCCGATCCTCAAGAGACGTAGTTCTATGGTATTGTTCGAGCAGCAACTCTTTTTTTATGTAAATCGGACCGTCGTGAACGAGGTTTTCGCCGGCCATTACATGCGAAACTCCGTTTAAGCGCATCTTGGTCTCAGAAAATGAAGTCGCAAGTATATTATTCCTCACAAGGTGGATCACCTTAATATTTTTCCTACCAAATAGCAGCCTCCTTGATTCTCCGTGGTCACATCCCAGAGGATGATAATAGAATATCTTGAACCCTACCGCCTCCAGTGGACGCCATGACCTCAAGGCGTGATCAATCGCATCCGAAAGAGTGCGCTTGCCTATGTCCCGAAGCTCCTCCCCGCGGCAAGCAATCACAGGGTGGTTGTTCAACAAGGATACCAAAAATCCAGACCCGGTGCGAGAACGAGCACAAATAACAAACTCCTGCATTCACTTCTCCCCTTGGAAGCCCAAATTTTGCCGCAAACGAATCTATAAAGGTTAAGCTTTGGATATTCAAAGAAAACCAAGCCGCTTAATCAGGAATGCGAAATTTTCTTGCTTGTTGCGTATTCAAAATCATATGTATAGGACGTCGTTTCGTTGATCCAAAAAGGACCTTTATGAGACTGGAAGCCATAGCGGAGCCGAGTTCGTCGCCACAACGATGCGCCCGGAGATTTGACGTCATTAAACCCTTTCTTCGCAAAGGCGGCATTGGCGCCGAAATAGGTGTATTCAAAGGTGCTTTTGTTGATTATTTTTTATCGTCGGAGCCTAAGAAGCTTTATTTAGTCGACCCGTGGTTTCGTCTGTCAGCAAAATGGGCGTGGGCACAGGCCGGGCAGTCCACCGTCAGAGCGCTGGTTGACATTTTAACTGAATTCGAGCCTGAAATTTCAGCTGGCCAAATAGAGCCAAGAGTTGAATTTAGCCGGGACTTCTTACATTCCTTTCCAAATGATCACTTTGACTGGATATACATAGATAGCTCACACTCCTATGAAGGAACTCTCGAAGAGCTGGGAGTAGCGATCCACGCCGTCAAGAACGATGGCTTTATCATCGGAGATGACTTCAACCCGGATCCGAATTCCAAGCACTATGGGGTATGCAAGGCCGTTGAAGAATTCGAAGCGGAGGGGCATTTGGAAATTTTGGTGAGGGGAGAAAACTCTCAATTTGTTGCTCGCCCCACTCCCCACCGAAAGCCGTAGACCGGCATGGATCGCAGAATATGGGTGCACCCTGGCGCGCACAAAACCGCCTCGACCGCCATTCAACAAAATATTCTTAAAAACTCTAAAGGGCTAAGCAACTCCAACTGCGGCATAATAGACCGAACATCTATCTTATACTCGCAAGAATTTTGGCCGAATTACGCGAAAGCCGTTGTGGAGGTACATCACGGCGATAAGAGTTTCAAAAGCCAGCACGCTAAAGCGGCAGAAAATTGCCTGAACCAGCTTACAGCCGACAAAAGTAATACCGACTATATATGGTCGGATGAACAATTATTCTTAGGCAGACTCGGATATTCTTCTACTTTGTATCCATACGCCAAGTCTGCGCTTGAGACATTGGCACACATCACTAGGAACTTCGACACAAAGTACATATACTTTGTTCGGAGCATCCCCGAAATCATTGAATCTAGCTTCCTGCAGTTTCTGCATGAGGGAAAACTCATTTCATTCGAGAAGTATCGTGAAAAAATCGAACTTACAGAAGTTTCTTGGATGCCAGTCATGCAGGCCTTGTTGGACGTAATCGGTGCGGAAAGAGTTACCGTACGCCGATATGACGATTTTCTAAGCGATGCTCACACTACTCTTTTATCATTCTTTGATTGGTTTGGTATCTCTTCAAGTCAACTTGATCTTGAGTTAAAGCGGGTGAACCCTGGCTTTTTTCAGATCGGCGTAGATATTGCGCACGCCGTTTTACCTTTGCTGACCGAAGCGCAGTGGCCTCCGTTTCGCAAGTTCATTCAGGCGAATTATTGCGATACGGATTTCGCGCGTCCCGTACTTCTTCAGGCTTCGGAGAAAGCAGCACTGCGCGAAAAGTACACTCAAGAAATCTCAGAAATTGAGGTCAAAGGCCTGATTAAGTAAGAATCATTCCACGGTCTGTGGACTTGCCGCCCCGCTGCGGGAGCGAGGCGGCAAACGTTTCTGTTCGATCACACGGTCATCAGGCCGGGTCGATCTGCTAGACGCGCTATTTCTTGGTCCGGCTTGTTGTGGCTGCCACCTTCTTGGATTTCTCAGTCTGTGAAATAACATCGATAGGCAATTCGGTGACTTTAACAAAATTCTTGTCTGCCCCCATGCTGAAATAGAGCCGCGTTCCCGAACCGTCATTTGGTCCTGCGACAGCGACGACATTGTCCATGTTCACATAAAGCGAACGCATCTGATCGAACTCGGTGAAGTTTTGCCAGTTAGCCATTGTGATTTCCCCTTGCTAGTCTTGGGTCATAAAAATGCGCGACGTTTGAATTTAATCATGCCGGTTCGACGTCGTTGAACGAAAAGCCACTGAAGGCAGTCGCTTGCACAGATTTCCAGGACACAGCTTTTCAGCCGGCCTGAAGTGTCCAGTTTTCTACTTTCCCCACCTGCGCCCAACACGATACTCTACATCTCGTAATCACCAGGCTGCCACCGATACTGCTGGAACACTTGCTCGAGGCGGGCGCGTTCCTGATAGGTGGAGCTGGAGATGTCACTGTCCGCCATGTCCTGAATGGCAATGTTCGGATAAATGATGAAATTCCGGGTCTTGCTGGCCCGGACGGCCGCGCTTAGCGGCCCGATATCATAGGGCATTTCGAGCCGCTTGGACCGCTCAAGCAGGAAAGGCAGGATTTCGCGCCTCAGGCCCACAGCGTGTGACCCGATCGCGGAGCCCTGGCTCGAATACAAGTGTTTGCTGTACCAGTGCATCCAGCGACGGTCCCAGTCATATTGCAATGTACCGAGTTGCAGGATGCGCCAGTCAGCCGGTAACTCGCCCATGGCTTCGGCGAAAATCTCGTTAAAACGGCGGTGAAGGATAATATCATCGTCAAAGACGAGCAGGTTCTCAACACCGTCTGTAATTGCCGCCTCAAGAATGCCGATCATGGATTTCAGATAACCCCAGGCACCGGGCCGCGCGATTGCCTTGGACTGGTCACGTTGCTCCAGATATGCTGTGCGCTGGCTCTCGCTGCGGGCGTAGAGATAGAAGTCACGGGACCGGCCAAGTTTTCCCGGCTCACGCGCAAACTCACGTAGCGGTCGCATGGAATATTCACGGTACTCTTCGGCAACTTCCGGCCAGCCGCCATCGATGGCGCGGAACCGCTCTGCTTTTACACCAACACTGTCCAGGCGCTGACAGGCCGTCGTCCAACGGTCCGGCCGGCGGTCAAGATTGAGCACAACGACCCGGTCAAAGACATCGTTTATCCCTTTGCTGCCATGCACGGTCTTCAGGATCGAAGGCGCCGCAATTGGCAACGACTCAATCACACCATCCGGATCGGTGTTTAGAATGCAATCCTGAAGCGCGCGAGCGGCAAGTGTCACAACAAGGCCAGCGCCTGTTTCCTCTTGCAGCTGAACCTTGGCGTCAGGCCTGCCCAGCACAGGCAAAAAGGACCGGAGCGATCTTATAGACTCACCTGCACTGGCGCGAGCAGACGGGCGCGCGGGCGGCCTGGCAAAATCCTTCTCGGCTGCTTTGGAGAAGATGCAGAAATCCGGCCATGTTGCTGTACCGGACGCCGGTTTCAGCGATGCCCCGTCACACTCGAACGCCAGGAAGTCAGTCTTGGACAACCAGTTTTCCTCGTCCGGAAGACGGCACCAATCGTCATTATTGAAACGCAGCCTGTCCGTCGCGAAGTATGCGATATCGTAGCTGAGCTTTGAAAGAAGCTCGCTCAGAGCCTCAGCGATATCTTGAGGATCACGAGAAGGCGGATCAACAATGTGCAATTCATGCCGGAATGGCATGGTCTGGACAGCATCGCGTAGCTCACCTGACTGGCCACTCAAAACCAGGATGATCAGCCATTCCTTCGATTGATCGCGTTGCTGATCGAAGTTCTTGAGGAATGCATGTAACGCATCCTTGCTGTCTGTGGACACAATCATCGCACAGAATTCGCGGTCGAGCTTCTGGATCGTCAGTGGCGCTACAGCTTTCAGGACCGCATCCTGAATATAAGAGCTGTCGAAATTCGACTTGGTACGCTTCAGCGAGTTTTCATAGATCGTCTCGAAGCCGCCCTCCTGGGTGTTCTGCCTCACCCATTTGAATGGCCGGTCGATGATCATCAGCGGGATGCCATTGTTCTTCGCATAGGCCGACAACCAGACATCCGCCATGTTGCGGAACATGAAGTCGTCCCGTTTAAGCTTCATCTGCGAGCTGTGATAACACATCACGCATGTCGCAAGGATCTGTACGAGCTTTGGAGAATCCATGCGTGACTGGAAATGGACAGCGTGGCGCGAATTTGGGGCGTAATACTGAGTAATCGGCTGGCGCAGCATGACCCCGTGCAGCCCGACCATGGCACGATCATCGGTCTCCTGAACCTTACCTGCCAGTCTTTCGACAAGGTCCGGTGGGAAGAGAAGATCATCATCACAAATGACGCGGTAGCCTGGTGCATCATTATCATCGACCCAGCCAAACTTGCCGGCATCGCCATTATCATCCCAATGCTGGGAGCGTCGTATGCGAATGCGGGGATGGTCTAGAAAGTCCGGAACGCTCTCATAATTATTCATGAAAACGCGAACCTCGTCGCACTGCAGCAGCAATGTGTAGACCGCATCCTTCAGCATACGTGTTCGGCTTGGAATCGTTGCCATTGAGGCAATGACGGGCGCGCCGACCTTGCCTGACACCCAACGCTGGTGCGATTCCATATCGACCCGTTCAAGCCGGACCTCTTGCAAAGTGACCTTTGAACCTTCAGCCGGCCCATCGAGCAGGACCTTCATCTGGATCGTGTCGATCCGGTCAGGCTGATAGAAACGGTATACCGTCTCTCCACGTGTCAGGCGGGCATCAGCACCCAGCAGCTCATTCGATCCGGCCGCAACAACACGAATAAAGGGACGGCAGATGCTGGCGTCGAATTCGGCCCGAATCCGCACCTGGTACAAACCCGGCATTCTTGTCCGGATGTGCGGCGAATCCACTCCCGGCGTGCTGCGCGCCTGCTTGGACACAAATGTGCCCGGCACAGACATCTGCACGCTCTGGTGATGCCTCCAGTTCTCCCAGCCCTTTTCAAAGGTGAACCTCGAAAAGCAGATCGAGGCTGGCTCACTCCGGTAGTCTGCCCGCTGACACGGGGGTAACTCCGTTTGCAACCCGTCTTTTTGTCGTGAAAGCAGGGCGCCGGCGGCCGCAAAACCGTCATCTCCTGAACTTACGAGCTCGCTGAGAAGATGTGCTGCCTCGTCTTGGCCAGCCTGAATCGTGTTGAATGAGGGCAGGATCTGATTGACGATTATACGGGTCACATCACTGAGGTGATCGGCATTCTCTTCACTCGTCTTCTGCAGTTCGGCACGAATGGTCCGCCGAATTCCGCTCGCCGTTTCACGCACAGTCTTCCGCGATGCATCTGCTGACTCGACCTGTGCGCTGATGATGTCCGCAAGTCTTGGCAGCAAGCTCTGCTCGATGGTCGCCTCGATTAGCCCGAAGCGCGGAAGAAGCTGCGAGTTGTTTGCCTCAATGGAGGACTGGATCGCGTCAAACTTCTCTTCGATTTGCTTTTCCGAAGACTCCAGAGACGTTCGCATTCGCGCCATTTCCGGAGCGAGATCGACAATAGAGTCACCGATGACATTCCTGATCTGTGTCAGGATATCACTGGCAAGCTCATGCAGGGCAGCGCTGAGCTTCGAGGTTTCAGCGCCGAACTTTTCTTCCAGCCCGGACAGGCTGGCCGCACTGCCCTCGATCCCCTGCAGGCGCTCGCCCACACTGAACAGATGCGTTTCAATTGCGCCGAGTTGTGTCGTGGCAGCGTGGACTGTCTCTAACCGGCTGAGCACTTTGCCGATTTCGCTGGCGACAAGCTCCTGATCTTGAACTTCAACGGCCGACATCATGACCGACTTCAGCCCGGCAACCTCAATCGAAAGCTGCTTTTCGACCCGTCCGATATCCCCTTGCAGAAGACGATGTATGCGCGCGAGCCTGTGATCGGCCTCATAGTGATTGAGAGCAATATTGGAGGACAGGCGAGACACGATCGACAGAGTCGTTTCGAGCTGCTCTGCGACCTCGACATGGACGAAGAAATGCGTGGGCGTGTAGCAAAAGCTTTCAATGCTCACATAGCCAAACGCTTCCAGATAGGCACGCACCTCAGCGAGATTCTTGTGAGACGCCACTTCGCAACAGATCGTTGGCTTGTGAGCGGTCAATGTCTTGCGAGCGCCCTGAAGTACGTCGAGCTCCATCCCCTCGACATCGATTTTCAGGAGGCGTGGGGGGCCTGGCAGGTCAATGGAATCGAGAGTCCGTATCTCAACGTGGCCTCGGCGCCCCAATTCGAGACTTGTCGCACCAAGATTGCCCTCAACCTTTGCGAGATAGGCCTTTCCCTTCTTCGCCCCGATACCGACCTCGACGACGTCAATCCTGTCATCCAGCTCATTGTTCGAGATATTGGTCTTCAACAATGCCGAAGCGTCTGGATTAGGCTCGAACGCAACGACCTTGCAGCCCGTGACACCTGCAAAAAAGACGGCGTGATTGCCAATGTTTGCGCCAACATCAAGGACCAGGTCGTCCTTTTTGAGATATTGGCCAGCCGCTGTCAGAAGGTCCTCCTCATAGAAGTGGCCCGTATTACGGATCTGCTTGATGATGTGATCGGATTCATCAAAGTGATGGAATGAAAACTTCTTCCCATCGCAGTGAGCAAAGACGCTGTATTGGAGTTTGGACTCGTTGATTTCGGTGGACCCATCCATCTTAAACTCCAACCGCAGCTCTGGCTGCCCAGTCACGATGCGCGTGCATCCGGACTTGCTGCCCTGCATTCCTAACATCCGGGCGCCAATCGATTTTCTCGATCAAACCTGCCTCCACCAGATCACTTGTCGCCCTGAATTGCTCTGTCCCCTCATAGACGAGTGAAAGCTCCGGATTACCCTTCAGGATCTCAAGGTAACGCTTGTATTCAGAACTGCCATCCCAGTAGGAGTTCTCGCTGATGGCGCGGTTTATCTTGCCTACAAAACCCGGCAGGAACTTGTAGTGCAGCACACCAATCAGGCAGTCCGATTCGAAATTGCCCGCATAAGGATAAATGTGATGAGGGTTCGCCATGAGCTCTCCAGGCTTTAGCTTGAAGAGCGGATATTTCGTCATCTCCGGGTTGAACTTTCCCTCACCGCCTGAAAAGCAACGCGGTCGCGGGCCACCCTTCCGGGATATGATTTCCTTATATTTGAACTCCTGATAGGAATCTCTGTCGAAGAGAGGAAAAGCCTTGCGAAGGCTCTGTCCGGGTTTGCGGGAATACTCAAGCAGTGGTCCCTCGGCATATGCATCAATCAGCATACCCCGAACACGGCGCAGTCCCAGGTGTTCTGCATGATCCACCAGGTCGCGAAAGCCGTAACGTTCAGACTCGTCAAAGACCATCTGCTCATCGGCATCGGCAAAGATATACCAGCGATCATAACCATACTCGGCGACGACGCGGTTGATCCATCCCTGCTTGAACGGCCAGAGAAACGGACGCGTCACCAGGTAACAGTCAACATCCTTCTGGGCTTTCAGGTACTCAAGCGAGCCATCGCTCGAGCCATTGTCGATGATCGCAAACCGCTCAATGCCGAGTGAACGGTAATGGGTAAGGAATTCCGGCAGCAGGGCTTTCTCATTCTTTACCACCGAAATGACGATGGGGTTTTCGGCGTCGGCAGCTCTTACAGCCGCAGACTGCAAGTCCAGAGTCACCTTCGCAGCTTCATCGATGACCTGACGAACATAGTCCGGGTAGTCAATTATAGCGCTCATATTGGGGCCCTACAGCTTTGCCTTACGCTACATCCTCGTCCCACCAACTATTGATTGAAGCCAATATACATGTCGACCAAACCGATTTCACCGATTTTCGGATCAAGGAAAAAAGCCGCAACCGGTTCACGCTTGAAATCAATCTGGACATTCGATGGCAGCGTAAAATCGCCGTCAAACCGGATACTTGACTGAGACTCCGCACCCGACCGTGTAATCTGCTGCTTGAAAAGTGAGAGCCGCTCACCGCCCAGCGTCCAGAAAAACACATCGAACCTGAATTCGGTCGCCTTGGCAGACGTCAGGAACAGGCCGGATGTGACCTTGGCGTTACCGCGGATCTCGCGCCACGGAATCTCCACCTCAAGGGCAAACCAGTCTGTGGCTTCACCATTCTCCAGCGTAATCTCTACGGGCGCATGACCGTCAGCTGCGGGCTCCCCCATGGAGAAGCTGCATTCAAACCCGTCTTCGCCATGGAACGACGCGCGCGTATGCGGCGCGACAAAGCCATATGGCTTTGGCTTGAGCGCTTCGTCCTGAAATTCATTATCCCGGAAAAATTGCTGACATCGTATCAGCGATGAATCCTCTCCGGTCAGAAGCAGGACGCGGTGATACAGGTCACGCACCTGGATATACGCGGCCTGCGTTTCTGCTGCGACAGCTTCAAGCGCCTGGATTTTCATGTGTCACGACCCCGCCATATACGAATTACTTCCCCAACCCGTATCACCAAAATAAATAACAGAATGCAACGCTAAAGGGTGTCAAAATACAGGTTTGGACGACATCAAGTGCCATTTAGGCCACGATCTTCCCATTCGTGTGAATTGTTCATGACAATCAGCTGTGAAGCAGGCCGAGCAGATACTTTCGATAGTCGTTCCGGTACTGTGATGCCAGCTTCTCAACCTGCTCCGAACCGATGAAGCCCTGACGCCAGGCAATCTCTTCAAGGCAGGCTATCTTGAATTTCTGGCGCTTCTCAAGCGTCTGCACGAAGTGTGAGGCCTCCAGCAAACTATCAAATGTTCCGGCATCAAGCCAGGCTGTGCCCCGGGCGAGCCGGTTCACTTTCAATTGGCGCTGCTCCAGATAGACCTGATTGACCGACGTTATCTCGAGCTCACCGCGGCGCGAAGGCTTAACTGACTTTGCTATATCAACGACCTGATTGTCGTAGAAGTACAGGCCCGTTACCGCCCAGTCGCTTCTCGGCTCCTTTGGCTTTTCCTCAATGGACACCGCCCGCCCCGTCCCATCAACTTCGACGATTCCGAAGCGTTGCGGATCACTGACCCGATAGGCGAAGACGCAGGCGCCTTCGGTCAGTCGGCCAGCATTCCCAAGCTGCTCGCTGAGCCCCGCTCCATAGAATATATTATCGCCAAGCGCCAACGCGCTTGGACTGTTGGCAACAAAATCCTCACCGATCGTGAAGGCCTGGGCGAGACCACCCGGTTTTGGCTGTACGGCATACTCGAAATTCATACCGATCTGGCTGCCATCGCCCAGCAACTCCTGGAACAGGAAAGCGGACTGCGGCGTCGTGATGATCAGGATGTCCCTGATATTCGCCAGCATCAACGTGCTGATCGGATAGTAGATCATCGGCTTGTCATAGACCGGCAAAAGCTGCTTGGACACGACCGAGGTGACAGGATGCAGACGCGTGCCTGCACCACCTGCCAGCATGATACCCTTCATTTCCTGTCACACTCCTCAAGCCGCTTACCAGCTCTGTTTGCAAGCCCAGCTTCCGGTTCGGCAAGGGGTTTTCGCAAAACGCCTGCAGTTTACAGCCGCCCAGAGTGTATGACCCAGTCGTGCGTCAGGTGCGTTGCTGCCATTTTTCCAGCCGGTGCCCGCTTACGCCATCGACCCGCCCAACCGACCACGATATGAAGGCCACCCCGAAAGAGAGGAAATCCGGCTTTGTCATCAGCTCCCCCTTCCACGGTTTGCGTCATCATCGTGAACTATAATGGCGGCGAGCTTGTTCAAAGCGCAATCGACCATCTGAAAAAGCAGAGTCACCCACCGGATGAAGTCATCATTGTCGACAACGCCTCAGCAGATGGCTCTGCCGACAGGCTTGACCTGAATGGCCTCGCAAGCGCCCGGTTGATCAGGCTTGATGAAAATGTAGGTTTTGCAAAGGCCAACAATATCGCCGCCCAGCAAGCAAAAAGCGACTGGCTTGCCTTGCTCAACCCCGATGCCCTGGCCCAGCGCGACTGGACTGCAAAGCTCCTGGAAGCCACAGAAAGACATCCTGACGTCTGCATGTTTGCGAGCACACAGCTCGACGCAGCCGATCCATCGATTCTCGATGGCGCTGGTGATTGCTATTTTTTCCTCGGCATCCCGTGGCGGGGTGGGTTTGGCCGCCCGGCAGAGGAATTGCCCGAAGAAGGCGAATGCTTTTCACCGTGCGGCGCGAGCGCACTCTATCGTAAGGACATTTTCCTCGAGGCGGGCGGGTTTGACGATAGCTATTTCTGCTATTGCGAGGATGTCGACCTGGGATTTCGACTGCGTTTGCTTGGGCATCGCTGCATCTTCATACCAGACGCGGTGGTTCACCATTATGGCAGCGCGATCACTGGCCGCTACAGCGACTTTACCGTTCATCTGGGCACACGAAACAGGCTTCGCGCCTATCTGACAAATATGCCACTCTTGCCCCTTATCCTGACGCTGCCAGGGCATGTCCTCGCCAATCTGTATCTTTACTTGCGGACGATCGGGAAACCGCATTGCCGGGCCATGCGACGCGGACTGATGGACGGTGTTGGAATGATGCCCACCATCCTCAAACGTCGGAAGATCGTCCAGAAAGAGCGCCGCGCTTCCACTGTTTCCATACTGAAGTCACTCAGCTGGAATCCGCTTCGATTGCACTCCCGAAAGGCACACGTCCGCGTCACCGGGACACCGCAACAGATTCCCGCCGCTTAGGCTGGCAAGTTGTGCGCACCGACATAAATAGCTGTCAGACGTTGTCGGTTATTGATCCGCCGCTTCTGCCGGAAGGATATCAACACCCAAAGCGGCAACGTTTACCAACAGGCCGTCCACGACCGGAGCAATGCCAATATAGTCGTTGCGCCCGGCCTTCATGGCGGGCACAGCGTATTCAAAGCTATACTCAGCAAGATCCTCGCTCAGGTCGAACTTGCGCCAGCCACTATTTCCGACATCATTCGTCGAGTAGGCAACTTTCATGGCGCTACCCGGTTCACCGGACGCCAGGATGCGGATACGAACCCGGTTTCCGTCGATTTCGGCCTCGTCTTCCGAACTGACTACAAAAGCTGCACCCCCCGTCTTTGAGCCGGAGGTTTCGACATTCGACAGCCCGGAAATGCTCATCGTCTGGTTGTCATTCATGTCAACCGACAATCCATCAGCAATCGACATAGCCTCGATCGTTTCAGCGGACGGAATGAAGGCATAATCCGCTTCAAACTCATCCAGGATGCCCGGTGCCGCTGTTGACACAGACCCATCCGCCTGGGTTCCGTCAGAGCCGGAGCCAACTTGTCCACATGCTGCGACCATAAGCGCCGTTAGAAATATTAGTCCCCGCATATCAATCTCCTGTGTAGGCCACTTTCCGTTCAGCGCGCAGCGCCCCTCATTCTGTTGAATTCCGGTTTAACATCCCGAATTTCCGTGGTCTCATTGATCCAGTATTCCGGCCATTTCGAGGCGCTGAATGACCAAATCGGCGGCAGCTTCCGGCGTCAGCTTGTCAGTCTCGATGTGAAGCTCTGGCTCTAGCGGCGCCTCATACGGACTGTCGATACCCGTGAAATTGGCGATCTTGCCTTCGCGTGCCTTCTTGTAGAGCCCTTTGACGTCGCGCTTTTCTGCAACTTCAAGCGGCGCATCGACATGCACTTCCCAGAATTCGCCATCCTCGACCATCTGGCGGGCAATCCGACGTTCGGCGCGGAATGGCGAAATGAAGGATACCAGCACGATCAGGCCGGCATCCACCATCAGCTTGGCCACCTCGCCGACGCGGCGGATATTCTCCACGCGGTCCGCATCGGTAAAGCCGAGATCATGGTTGAGCCCGTGGCGCACATTGTCACCGTCGAGCGAGTAGGTGTGCTTGCCCATCGTGACGAGACGCTTCTCGACGAGGTTCGCAACGGTCGACTTGCCCGCCCCGGAGAGGCCCGTGAACCAGAGGACCACCGGCTTCTGGGACTTCATCGAGGCACGAACTTCCTTGCTCACATCCATCGACTGGCGGTGAATGTTGGAGGCGCGGCGCAAGGCAAAATTGAGCAGTCCAAGGCCAACCGTCTCATTGGTCATCCGGTCGATGACGATGAAGCCCCCCATGCGGCGATTATCCGCATACGGATCAAATGCGATATCCCGGTCGAGGGCAATATTGCAGATGCCGATTTCGTTCAGGTCGAGCGTTTTCGCAGCTTCGTGGGCGCGCGTATTCACGTCGATCTTATACTTCGGCTCTGTCACCTGCATCTGGCATTCGCGTGCGCCGATCTTCATGACATAGGAGCGGCCAGGCAGCATGGCCTGGTCCGACATCCACAGCATGGTGGCCTGGAACTGGTCAGAAACCTCAGCTGGTGACTGGTCTGCGCAAAGGACGTCGCCGCGTGAGACATCGATTTCATCTTCGAGTGTCAGCGTGATGGAATGGCCTTCAACGGCCTCATCCATGTCGCCATTCATGCTGACGACGCGGGCAACCTTGCTCGACTTGCCGGATGGCAGCGCCCGTACCGCATCACCGGGCTTGACGGTGCCCGACAGGACCTGACCGGCAAATCCGCGAAAATCGAGATTAGGTCGGTTGACCCACTGCACCGGCATCCGGAAGGCCTTGTCCTGCACGTCGGACTGAATCTCGACCGTGTCGAGGTATTGCATCAGCGGCGGGCCATCATACCACGGCGTGCGGTCGCTATGCTCAACGATGTTGTCGCCAGCGAGCGCCGATACCGGGATCGCCTGAACGCTGTCAAAACCGAGCGGCTCAGCGAAAGCGAGATAATCCTTCAGGATCGCATCATACTGCGCCTGGTCGTAATCGACGAGGTCCATCTTGTTGATGCACAACACGACGTGTTTGATGCCCAGTAACGACACGATGAAACTGTGGCGGCGCGTCTGCGTGAGCACGCCCTTGCGCGCATCAATCATCACAATGGCAAGGTCAGCCGTGGAAGCGCCTGTCGCCATGTTGCGCGTGTACTGCTCATGTCCCGGTGTATCGGCAACGATGAACTTGCGAAGGTCTGTCGAGAAGAAACGATAAGCGACATCAATGGTGATGCCCTGCTCGCGCTCAGCCGCAAGACCATCGACCAGAAGGGCGAAATCGATCTCTTCGCCCTGCGTACCGAACTTCTTCGACTCATTCTTCAGGGATGCCAGCTGGTCATCGAAGATCATCTTCGATTCATAAAGCAGCCGGCCAATCAGCGTGGACTTGCCGTCATCGACGGACCCACAGGTGATAAAGCGCAAAAGCGACTTCTTGAGCTGGCTGTCGAGATAGGTCTCGATGTCGGCGAATTCAGGTGCAGCGTAAGCGGCCATTAGAAGTAGCCCTCCTGCTTTTTCATTTCCATCGAGGCAGGCGCATCCTTGTCGATTGCGCGGCCCTCGCGCTCTGATGTGGTGGCACGCAACATTTCCTCGATAATCTCGGTGATCGTAGAGGCCGACGATTCAACAGCGCCGGTGAGCGGATAGCAGCCAAGCGTGCGGAAACGCACCTTCTTCATTTCAGGCTGCTCGCCGGGCTCCAGTGGTAGGCGGTCATCATCGACCATGACCATGATGCCATCACGCTCAACGACAGGGCGCTCCTTGGCAAAATACAGGGGAACAAGTTCAATGTCCTCCTGGTAGATATATTGCCAGATATCGAGTTCAGTCCAGTTCGAGAGCGGGAAGACGCGGACGCTCTCACCCGGCTTGATCCGCGTATTGTAGAGAGACCAGAGTTCCGGGCGCTGGTTCTTCGGGTCCCATCTGTGCTGGGCTGACCGGAACGAGAATATACGCTCTTTCGCACGCGACTTTTCCTCGTCACGGCGGGCCCCGCCAATGGCCGCATCGAACTTGTACTTGTCGAGTGCCTGCTTGAGACCCTGCGTCTTCATCACGTCTGTATGAGTGGCAGAACCGTGCGTGAACGGACCGACACCTGCATCAACGCCTTCCTGGTTGATATGGACAAGCAGGTTGATCGCCGGATCGTCTTTCAGCCGGTCACGAAACTCGATCATCTGCTGGAATTTCCAGGTCGTATCGACATGCAGCAGGGGGAACGGAATCGGCCCAGGGTAGAAAGCCTTGCGGGCAAGATGCAGCATTACCGAGCTGTCCTTGCCGATCGAGTACATCATGACGGGATTCTGAGCCGACGCCGCGACTTCGCGTAAAATATGTATGCTCTCGGCCTCGAGGCGGTCGAGATGGGTCAGTTTGGTCATGAAGCTGTCCGAATGGCTAATGTCTGGCGCTTAGGTAACAAGTGCGGTTTGACTGAACAATATAGTGGGGGTCAACATACACGCAGTGTTTTTCTAACCCCCCGGCAGATTTGGTTAATTACGCCCAGGCAGGCCATTACACCCGTGCTGCACTTGACGCGATATAGCCCAGCGCGCACACCCAGCCCACCTCTGGAATGGGCATGCCTCTGACATGAAAACACTCATCGTGATCCCAGCCCGCATCGGCTCGACGCGGTTCCCGGCCAAGCCGCTTCACCTGATTGCCGGTCACTCTCTCGTCTCACGCGTCGCATCTGTTGCACGTCAGGTTGCAAGCGGGCGCAGTGATGTGAATTTCGTTATCGCCACGGATGATCAAGCCATAATGGATCATGCCGCCGCTATCGACGCACCGGCCGTTTTGACCGACCCCGCCCTGCCGTCAGGGACTGATCGGGCACTTGCGGCGGCCAAACTGTCCGGCGCTTCGCCAGACTTCGTGCTCAACCTGCAAGGGGACGCGCCCTTTACGCCGCCCACCTATCTCGAGGCGCTGATCGACGCGGCAGGCAAGACGCAGGCCGATGTCGTGACGCCGGTCGTCCAGCTTGACTGGGACACGCTCGACATCATGCGCGACCAGAAAACCCGCGAACCGTTCAGCGGCACATGCTGCATCCGCCGCGCTGACGGCATGGCACTCTGGTTTTCCAAGCAGGTCCTGCCGTCAATCCGCAAGGAAGCCGAGCTACGCAGTCAGTCGTCCCTTTCGCCTGTCTGGCGGCATATTGGCCTTTACGGCTATCGCATGACGGCGCTTGAACGTTTCGCCAGCTTGCCGGTCGGCAATTACGAAGCGCTTGAAGGGCTCGAGCAATTACGTTTCCTGGAAAACGGCATGAGCATACTGAGCGTAGCCGTCGAGCCCGGCGCAACCGCGATGTGGGGCATCGACACGCCCGAGGACGCCGCGTTCGCCGAAAAGCTGATCGCCGATCACGGCGACCCGATGGATGATATCGCCTGATGGGACGGGACATATATATCGTCCGCCATGGCAATACATTCGACAAGGGCGATACGGTGACGCGTGTCGGTGCGCGGACCGACCTGCCATTATCGGTCTCCGGGCACGCCCAGGCCGAAGCGCTTGCAAAGCACTTCCAGTCAAACGGCACGCATTTCACATCTGCAATTGCCGGCCCGCTGAAACGCACAGAACAAACGGCCCGTACAATCCTTTCGGCCCAGTCGTCACCGCCAGGCCTGCAGACTGGCGAGTTCCTGCGGGAAATCGATTACGGCCCAGACGAGAACCAGCCAGAGCAGCTGGTAATCGACCGGATCGGTGAAGCCGCACTGGCCGCCTGGGAAAGCCATGCCACGCCGCCACCGGGCTGGAAGGTCGACCCAGACGCGCTCAGGCAGGCCTGGCGAGACTGCCTGCAATCCCTCGCCCGTGAAGACACGGCTGGACCGGCCCTCATCGTAACCAGCAATGGCATTGCCCGTTTTGCCCGCCTCATCGCGGCAGACGCCGCGACACGATCCGCCGCCGCTGACCTCAAGCTCAAAACCGGGGCCTACGGCATCATCCATGCGGATGCCATTGGTGAAGCAAGACTGAAAAGCTGGAACGAGCGCCCCTGAACGCGCACTCTGTCTACGAGCTGACCGCATGTCCGCAGTTGCCGCCCACTGAGCGAACCGTTACGTCGGAGCCTCCTGTATAGAGTTGAAAGTCCGCCCAAATCATGACTGCAATCCGCTTTGCCGTTTTTGGAAAAAGCAGGCTGGCTGCCGCCCGCAGCCACGCACTCGTCGCTGAAGATGGCGCAGACCTCATACGCACATGGTCCACCGAGCAAGCCATGGCGCTGGATGAAGATGGGTGGCGCGACGCCCTCGACCCTGGCGTCATCGACGCCGCCATATTTGCCCTGCCGACGGACCTCGCCGTCAAGGCATCACTCCAGGCGCTGAATGCCGGCATAAACGTACTCAGCGAGCTACCGGGCGGCACCAGCGTCGAGGATATCGTGAATTTGCGGGCCGCTGAACGCGATGGTCGCGCCATCCTGAAATTCGGATGCAGCCTGCGATACCATGACAGCGTGCGCGAGGCGCTGAAACTGGTGGGGAGCGGCGATTATGGAAACCTGATCACTGCCCGCGCTGTCTACGGCCATGCCGGCTATCCCGGACCGGACGCGACGCTGCACGGCATGCTTGTCGGTCACGGCATTCATATGCTGGACCTGCTGCACCTCTTCTGCGGGCCGTTCGAGGCGGTGAAAGCAATGTGCGAAGGCGAAACGCCGGGCGAGCGCAACCTGTTTGCCATCCTTCGCTCCAGCCGAGGCGCACTCGCACAGCTGCACAGTTCCGCGACCTCCTGGCGCCAGACTTTCCGGCTCGAGCTCGGTTATGAAAAAGGGTATATCTGGCTGGACGGTCACCTGCCCGGCCTTGAAGGCTATGGGCCGGAAGTACTTGTGCAGGCACGCCTCCAGTTTGATGAAGCTGGCGCGCCCATCGCCAATCCGGACGAGACGGTCACGCCCTACGAAACCCACACATCCGCCGAAGACGAGCTCAGGGAATTTATTGCAGCGATCCGCAGTGAAGCCAGCCTGCGCCACGGCACCAGTCATCAGGCGTTTGACGCAATGAATATCGCCCAGCGGATTTGCGCGGCAACCGAAACATGGTCATAAGCGCGCGGGAATAGAGCTTCGCAGCGGCACTCAAAGGAAACATGATGAGCATTCAACCAGACCAGCTTGCCCGGATTGCACTCGATGCAGGCGCCCTCATCATGGAGATTTACGCCACCGATTTTGATGTCGATCGCAAGGACGACTCCTCCCCGGTGACAGAGGCTGACCAGAAAGCCGAAACCCTGATCCTGAAAGGCCTCGCCGACGCGGACCCGGACCTTTACGTGATCGCCGAAGAAGCCATGGCAGCCGGACAGATGCCGGAACATGGTGCCCGCTTTGCACTTGTCGATCCGCTCGACGGCACCAGGGAGTTCATCAACAAGAACGGTCAGTTCACGGTCAACATCGCCATTATCGAGAACGGCAAGCCAGTCATGGGCGTGGTTTTCGCACCAGCCATGAACCGTCTTTTCGTTGCTGAATCCCCGACCAGTGCCTGGCAGGCCGAAGCAAGGCCCGGTGACCCCGTGCCCGCCAGCGACGCCCGCCTGCCGCTGCAGATCCGCAAGGCGCCAGAGGCCGGCCTGACGGCGATCGCATCAAAATCACACCGCTCGCCGGAAACCGACCAGTTCCTTGGAAAATTCAAGGTCGCCGAAGTGATCTCGGCCGGATCGTCGCTGAAACTCTGCCTCGTCGGCGCGGGCGAAGCCGACATCTATCCGCGCATGGGCCGCACGATGGAATGGGATACCGCTGCCGGTCATGCCGTGGCCCAGGCAGCCGGCGCGAGCGTGCTGACAGATGACGGCACACCCCTACGCTATGGCAAGCGCGAACGCGGCTATGACAATCCGCATTTCATTGTCTATGGTGACGTCACACCCGCCTAAGCCGCGCTTCAGGACATGCCCTGCTTCTTGCGCTCAACCTCTTTGAGGTGCCAGCCCCATGCCGTCTGGATGACGCTATCGACATCTGACTGCACCGGCTTCCAGCCAAGGATATGCGCAGCCTTTTCAGCGGATGCGACGAGCGCAGGCGGATCGCCAGGACGACGCGCGCCATTCTTGCGCGGCACCGGTTTTCCCGACACGCGCTCCACGGCCTCGACGATTTCGAGCACTGTCGTGCCCGTCCCTGTGCCAAGGTTGAACGCGTCCGATGCGCCGCCCACATCAAGATAATCCAGCGCCTTGAGATGCGCATCAGCAAGGTCCATGACGTGGATATAGTCGCGCACGCAGGTGCCGTCGCGCGTGTCGAAATCCGTACCATTGATCGTGAGTGTGAAACTGTCATTCAGCACGCCCTCAATGCAGAGCGGAATGAGGTGTGTTTCCGGTTCGTGGCGCTCACCGACCATGCCATCCGGGTCAGCGCCGGCGGCATTGAAATAGCGAAGTTTCACAGACTTGATGCCATGCGCGACATCATAATCGTCAAGGACCTTCTCAACGAAAAGCTTCGACATGCCATAGGGATTGATCGGGTTCTGCGGCAGGTCTTCCGTCATCGGAACACGCTCCGGAATACCATAGGTGGCGCAGGTCGATGAAAAGATGATCTTGTCACAGCCGGCTTTTGCCATGGCGTCGAGCAGGCGGACCGTACCGAGCGTATTATTCTCATAATAAAGGCCGGGCTTTTCCACTGACTCCCCGACATAGGCCAGGGCAGCAAAATGCGCGACGGCGTCGGGCTTGTGCCGGGCGAAGGCGCGGTCCAGTGCCTCGCTGTCCAGCAGGTCGCCCTGCTCAAGCTCGCCCCAGCGCACAAACTCCCGCCAACCGCGCGCCAGGCTGTCGAAAACGACAACTTTCCAGCCGGCCTCGAAAAAGGCCTTGCAGCAATGGCTGCCAACATATCCGGCGCCGCCGGTCACGAGAACGGTTTTCGTCATACTATAATGTCCTTACCCGATTGGCTCAGGTGACTGATCAGTTTGCCTGCAGTTCAAAGTCCCTGGCACAGCTATACGTGATCGGACTTTACGTTCAAGCTATTCTCAGGCCTCAACCGACATGAAAAAGGGCGGCGCCGAAGCGCCGCCCCTCTCCCCTCCGGGCGGTGGCTTTCGCCTAGCCGCCAAAGCTCTTGCTCAGACTGATCTTGATCGTCCGCCCAAACGGGTTGTGCGTGTACGGATCATAACTCACATCGAAGTAAGCAAGCGGCGGGTCCTCATCGAAGGCGTTTACGACACTCAGCCCGAGATCGAGGCCCATCGGCTCCGACGACCAGCTGTAGAACAGGTCCATCGTGGTCATGCTGTCGATTTCAGACGGGCCGCCCACGAACACACCGGCAAGGTTCGGTGCACCGCGTTCATCGTCATAGGAATCCACGTGCCGCAATACGGCCCTGAGATTGTGCGGACCAATCGCATAGTTGGCCGAGATATTGGCCTTCCACTGCGGCAGTGAGCGCGAGAAGTTGGACCGGTTGAACTGGTCAACCCGGTCGCCGCCGGCAATGATGACATCCTCAATCGCGAAATCATCGACCTTGTATTCGATGATATATGTTGCCTCGCCGCCGAGCGAGAATGCACCGGCACCGATATCCCAGACCTGCTCGGCCCGCAGGTCGACGCCAGAGGTCTGGATGTCCGGCCCGTTGGTGACATTGGTACGGACCCGGGCAATTTCGTTCGCCTGGTTGATACCGTCATTATTGGCGTCGGTGAAGGTGATCCGTGACAGGATCGCGGCATCGTCATTGCCAGCCGCCAGTGCAGCGAGCGCCGCTGGCACAATCTCGGCCTGGTCTTCAACGATAATCGGGTCGGAGAAGTCGAAATTGTAATAATCGACCGATGCCGAGAAGCCATTATTGTTGTCGAACAGGGCCCCCAGATTGAAGCTGAAAGCCGATTCCGGATTAAGCGCCGGGTTACCGAACTGGTCGACCGCCTTGAACGCCGAAGCAGGCGCAACGAATTGCAGCGTTGTTCCCTGTCCAGACAGCTGGTTCAACGTTGGCCCCTTGAAAGAAGTCTGTGCGGACCCGCGGAACGCAATGTTATCATTGACGTCCCATTTCACCGCAACCTTCGGGTCGAAGGTGGAGCCGACCTGGCCACCATAATCCTCATAGCGGGTCGCAACCTGCACGTTGACATTGTCAAAGAGCGGGATCTGCAATTCGCCGAAGATGGCATAGATCGTCTGGTCTTCATCGGAGGCATTGGTGCCGGCGAGGAAGGAGAACGGACCTGTGCCGCCTGGTCCGGGGCTTTGCGCAAGGTCGGTGAACACGTTCGGCTCGACCTTGTAACCTTCCCGGCGGACCTGCATGCCGACGGCGTAGCCGATGGACCCACCCTGCGCCTGCACACTGCTTTGACCACTGAGGCCTGCATCGAAGACCAGGAGGTCAGACGTCACCACGGTTCCGACACCCTCGGTCAGCCAGTTGGCAAGCGTCTCGGTGTTTTCCAGCCCGGGCACATAGGCGGGATTGGCTTCGCCTGTGAAAGCATTAGCCGGGATCGCATTTGAGAAGGGGTTGTAGAATTCGCATGCGCCCTGTCCCGCGACGAGTGAGCCGGTATAGGCCGGGTTGCTGAATGGCGTTGTCCCTGTTGCCGGATCGAAGCCCGTGCCCGGATCGGTACAGACGCCGAAGCCATTGAGCGCGGCCGTGAAACCCCGGATATAAGTGTCATTGGTCACCCGTTCGCCTTCGGTCTGGTGCCAGGCAAGGCTTGTCGTCCAGTTCACATCATTGTCGAACGTACCGTCAAAGCCACCGGCGAGACGATAGCTGTCATAGGTCCGGAAACCTTCCTGCGAGCCGCCGGTACCGGGGAAACCGCCATAGCCGAACGACCGGCCGATGAAGAGCGCCGCAATCGTCCCAGGCGGGAACAGGCCGGGATTGTCCGCCATGTATTGCTGGAATCCGGGGCTGCTTGCCGGAACGACCTGGTTGGCCACTTCCTGCGGCGGATAGGAGGGCGAGGTTTTCCAGCTCGGCACGTCGGTATGCGCATAGAGACCCTCGATATGGAAATCGACACCGTTTCCGAAAGTCCGGTTGTATTCAGAGAAAATCTGGTAGCGCTCTTCCTCTTCAACCAGATTGTCGAACTGCGTGAACTGGAAATAGCACTGGTTGACCGCGGCAACATTCGGATTGGGGAAACCGCCAACACCAGCACAGCCGACATCGTTTACGTTAGCCGCGAGCGGCGTGATCCCGTTTGGGCCAATGCCAAGTGGCACATAGCGCCCTGGATTGGACAGTGATGACCAGCCACCGACCGGGTTCTCATCATATGGACGCAGCGTCGCATCCCGCTCAGCCAGGGCAACTTCGTTGCGGAACTGGTAGCCGGCCGAGGTGACCCAGTTCCAGTTATCGCCCTGCAGGCCATAGGCAGCCGAGATGTCATACTCGCCGTCTGTGCCTTCGAATGTCTTGTAGTCGGCAGAAATCTCGAACCCGTCGAGATCGTCACGCGTAATGAAGTTCACGACGCCCGCAATCGCGTCAGACCCGTAAACAGCTGCGGCGCCATCCTTCAGCACTTCGATCCGGCCAACCGCGGCCGATGGCAGGATATTCGTATCGACGAAGAGCTGCGCCTGCTCGCCAATCGCATAAGGTGCAAAGACCTGCCGCTTGCCGTTCAGGAGAACCAGCGTCCGGCCTGGGCCGAGACCGCGCAGGTTCACATTCGATGTGCCCTCAAGGCCGTTTGACGAGAACTGGTTCGTCTGGCCATCAACACCGGTTGATACGCCCATATTGCGGATCAGCTCAGTCAGCGATGGATTGCCTTCCAGCTTGAGGTCGGCGGCAGTCAGCACGTCGACCGGCAGCGCCGCATCCTCAGGCGTGCCGGCAATCGCCGAACTGTAACGGTGACGGTGCTCTGGCGCAGTTCGTCTCCGTCCTGCGCAAAAGCAGCACTTGTTGCGCCGAGCGCAAATAGCGACGCGCTGCAGGCAAGTTTGCATCCAAACTTCATTAGTATTCCTCCCGGTTTTTTTATTTACGACCAGATCTGTTGTGCCTGGTTCGCCGCCATGCTGCCGCATATACAATTGATTTCAATTCACTTTTTATGCTGCGCCGCCGAAGACCACTGAATATTTGCGCTGCAACGCAGCAAAACAGAAGCGACGAAGCTCTGCCGCTAGGGAATGCATTTCCGGTCCTTCGTCTCTGACCCAGAAAATTCGTGCGCGCGGGCTTGTTTAGAAAGGAAGAAGCTGCGACCCCCTGAGACAACATGATCAAAGAGCCACCCATCCTCGGCATCGCCGATGCTTTCGCAGATGCAGCAACCCCCGCGCATTTTCGTATGGCTGTGTTGCGATATCGCAACACTCGGTGGGCCAGCCGTGTCGGGCTTGCAGACCTCGACGACGCTGAATGGTGTCAGCACTTCGGTCGCTTCGTTCCGCTCCCCGGCAATCTCGAAACGCCCCTGGCGATGCGCTATCATGGCCACCAGTTCGGCGTGTATAATCCGGAACTCGGGGATGGCCGCGGTTTCCTGTTTGCCCAGTTGAAAGATGACCGCCAGAGATGGCTCGATCTTGGCACCAAGGGCTCCGGCCAGACGCGCTGGTCGCGTAGCGGTGATGGCCGGCTGACGCTGAAAGGCGGCGTGCGTGAAGTGCTTGCGGCCAATTACCTTGAAGCGCACGGCGTCAAGACGTCGAAACCCTTCAGCCTGATCGAAACCGGCGAAGAACTTCAGCGGAATGACGAGCCATCGCCCACCCGCTCAGCCGTGCTCGTCCGCCTGTCGCACAGCCATCTTCGCTTCGGCACCTTCCAGCGGTCCGCCTATCTCGATGAGCGTGAGAACCTCGCCCGCCTCGTGCGCCATTGCGCAGAGCATTATTATCCTGATGTGCTGGACGAAGACCTGACCGTCATAGCCCCGGCTCTTTTACATCGCATCACCGCAGAAACGGCACGGATGATTGCCGGCTGGATGGCCGTCGGCTTCGTGCACGGCGTTATGAACACCGACAATTTCAATATTACGGGTGAGAGCTTCGACTATGGGCCATGGCGCTTCCTGCCCCACTCGGACCCGAATTTTGTAGCAGCCTATTTTGACGAGCAAGGCCTGTACCGGTTTGGCCGCCAACCAACCCAGGGGCTCTGGGCTTTGCAACAGCTCGCCGCCACGCTGACCCTGCTGGCCGATTCCGAGCAACTTGCAGAAGCGCTGCAAACCTATGAGCCGGCCTATCAGGCGGCTCTCGCGCAGCACAATCTTGCCCTGTTCGGCCTGAAGGGCTCCGGCACGCTGAGAGACGACCTCCTCTTCCTGCAGTCGCTCTACACATGGATGTCAGAGACGGGCGTTGCCTGGCCGCAAGTCTTCTTTGACTGGTTCGGCGGCAAGCTGAGCGAAGCGCGCGCCGCACGAAGCCCGCTCGCCGCACACTATGATGACGAGGCTTTCGCGCCGGTCAAAGCCGGACTGTACGCCCGCGAAGCCGATCGGCCCGAACGCCTTGAACATCCCTATTTCCAGCGCGAAAAGCCGGTCTCGCTACTGATTGAAGAGGTTGAAGCGATCTGGGCACCGATCGCGGAAAATGATGACTGGAGCGCCTTCGAAAGAACCCTTGCCGACATCGAAGAGGCCCGCCAGGCGCTCGACCTTGGCGAGTTTGGCGTCCCGGCCTAAACTTCCCCTGCGACACATTTTATCGCTGCGCTGCAGCAAAATATGTGTCAGGACGCTGCGATCAGCCTAAATCAAGTGCGCAACAAGACGCCTGGAGGGAAGCAATATGGACGGATCGGTGAGCGAGAACACATCTGCAATCATGGATGAGCTACTGTCTGCAATGAAAGACGCGGTGATCAGCCTCGAAGCCTATGGCGAAGATGCCAAGGCGTCGATGAAGGCCAAACTCGCGCCTGATGGCAAGCCGGATCGCAAACTGCTCGAAACACAGCAGCATTCCGCCCACGGCCTCTCCTGGGTCATCACCTATGTCGAGACCTTGCGCGAAACCGCCCATTGGGCCGAGCGCATGGACGCGGAAGGCAAGTTTGGCGAGATTGAGCAGCTGCTCACCCAGATCCTGTTCTCTGAATACTGCGCCCAGCTCATAGGCGGCATCCCGATGAACCAGGGCGAGATCATCCGCCCGGCAGATCTCGGCGTGACCAAGGCCGGCATGGAGCGACTGTTCGAACCAGCCATCCAGCGCTTCCTGACCGAAGGCAAGACGTCCGAAGCCATGGCCGCCGCTGCGAAATTTCTGCCGGATGCGCTTGGCCGCGCCACCGTCGAAGAGACCGGTCTCGACGAGACGCTGACCATGATCCGAGACCAGTTCCGCCGCTTCTCCGATGACCGTATCGTGCCGCATGCACATGAGTGGCACCTGAAAAATGATTACATCCCGATGCCCGTTGTCGAGGAAATGGCAGAACTCGGCGTCTTCGGGCTGACCATCCCGGAAGAGTTTGGCGGCCTCGGCCTTGGCAAGACATCCATGTGCGTCGTCTCCGAAGAACTCAGCCGCGGCTATATCGGCACCGGCTCGCTCGGCACACGCTCTGAGATTGCGGCAGAGCTGATCCTGATCGGTGGCACACAGGCCCAGAAGGAAAAATACCTCCCGGCGATCGCCAGCGGCGAAATCCTGCCAACCGCCGTCTTTACCGAACCAAATTCCGGCTCCGACCTTGGCTCGCTACGCACTCGCGCCGTGAAAGATGGCGACACATACAAGATCACCGGCAACAAGACGTGGATCACCCATCCGGTCCGGGCCGACCTGATGACCGTCCTCGCCCGCACGGACCCGGACACCAGGAATTTCTCCGGCCTGTCCATGTTCCTGGCTGAAAAGCCGCGCGGCGACGATGCAACGCCTTTCCCCGCCAAAGGCATGACGGGCGGCGAGATCGAAGTCATCGGTTATCGCGGCATGAAGGAATACGAGATCGGCTTCGATGAATTTGAAGTCCCGGCCAGCAACCTGCTCGGCGAAACAGAGAATATGGGCTTCCGCCACCTGATGGCGACGTTTGAAGGCGCCCGCATCCAGACCGCCGCGCGCGCCATTGGCCTTGCCCAGTGCGCGCTCGAACTCGGGCTGCGCTATGCGCTCGACCGGACGCAGTTCGGCAAGCCGCTTTTCGAGCTTCCACGTGTCGCCAACAAGCTTGTCATGATGGCAGCTGAACTGGTCGGCCTTCGCCAGCTCACCTATTACGCGGCCCGCCAGAAAGATAGCGGCAAGCGCTGCGACCTCGAAGCTGGCATGGCGAAACTTCTCGCTGCCCGCGTTTCATGGGCCGCTGCCGACAATGCCCTGCAGATCCATGGCGGCAACGGGTTTGCTATGGAATACCCAATCAGCCGCGTCCTCGCTGACGCCCGCATCATGAACATCTTCGAAGGCGCAGGCGAAGTTCAGGCCATGGTGATCGCAAGGCGGTTGGTGGAAGGCGGCAACTAGCCATTCAGCCCTCACGGTGAGTGAGATCGAGCCACACTTACCGCCTCAACTCCACGACACTGACCGCCTGCGTCTTTGACTCCCGGTCCCAGAAATAGGTGCCGGAGGTGGCGTCTTCCTGCGAGGCGGCGATGAAAGTGAGCGGCCAGAGGCAGGCCGACACGAAGCCCATAATGGCCCGGTTTGCGTATTCCGGCGCTCCATTGGCACCGTCCATCGGCTCAATCCGGTAGGCCATTACATACTGGCCGAGCGTCGCGCGCCCGAATCGGCCATGCAGCCAGAAATAACAGAAGACGAGCATCACCCCGCTGAGCACGCCGCCAAAGATGTTGAGATGGGTCAGTACCGGGTTCAGCACCATGAACAGGGCCAGGAGATCTGTCAGGAAGGCAAGGAAACGCCGCCACAACAAGACCGGCTGCGGCGTTTCGATGAGGTCGCCTGCGGGGACATAGCCAAAAACAAACGCGCCCAGCGCAAGCCCGGTGAACAGGTGAACAGCTGCCCCGTCGGCCGCCAGGCCAAGCTGGGGCACGACCACCCACACGCCCATCAGGGCGAGCATAATTCCAAGGACCATCCAGCGGCTCATCGCCCCATGATTAAGGCCCTGTCATCTGTCCTCGTCAATGCAGGGCGGGTGATATTCAACCGATTGGCTCTCTGAACGCGATGCAGCCCGCTGAATCGACATAATTCGCGCGCGCAGCTATGCGTCGCGGATGAACGAGACAGACTGGAATTTCACCGAGCAGCAGGCCGAAACGGTCTTCACCTGCGAGCAGCTGCGCGACAAGCAGGGCGTCAAGCCGCATAGCGAGATCATGCTCGACCTGTTTTTCGCGCCGGTCGAAGGCGAAGAGGCCCGGCGCGAGGCGTTTGAGCGCTCGCTCGGCATGTTCGGCTATACGGTGGCAGATGACAGCGAGGGCGACACGGTGGCGGCCAGCATCGGTCCCATTGCGTTCACGCCTCAGGATATCTGGCTACACGAGGAACGCACCACCAAGATGGCGCTGGCGCGCGGCTACAAGCCTGATGGCTGGGGCTTCGCCGAACCGGCCTGAGGCCAGCCTATCGGGCTGGCGTCTCCAGCACGCATGTATCGTCCAGTTTCTCGAACGGACGGTCGCATTCCCAATTGTCACCGCCAAAAGTGAGGTGTGCGTTCTCCGGCACGATCACGACTGCACAGGCTTTCCCCGCAGCAGCATATCCACGCTCACAATCCCATGACCGCCCATAGGAATTGGCCGCAAGAAAGCCGTTCTCGGGGATGGTAATCTTCTTGCAGGCACCATTTACGGCCTCGAAGCTCCGCTCGCATTCCCAGCCCCGGCCGTAACGCGCCTCGATAAGATAGCCGTTTGCCGGCACGGAAACCGCCTTGCACTGTCCGCCTTCGGGGCGATAGCCGCGTTCACATTCCCAGCTGTGCCCGGATGTATTGAGATAGGCGTGATCAGGGATGGGAATGGGCTGGCAATGGTCTTCGACCTCAGTGAACCCGCGCGTACAGTTCCAGCCCGTACCGAAAGTGCGCCCATTGAGATAGGCATGGTCCGGCAACGGGATTTTCTCGCAGGCGCCCCGCGCAGCTTCGCGATATCCGCTCGCGCAGCGCCATTTCTTGCCGTATTTTTCAGCGATGGCGTTCTCGGGAATGACGGTGTCGGTGGCGGCGGTGGCAATCGTCTGGGCGAGAGCGGGCGCAGCGTAGAGGATGCCGGGCGCGCAGAAGACAAGCGCAGCAAGACAGATCGCCCGGAATGGGGACTGGATGAACATGGATTTTCACGGACTTTCGGTGGCGTCGTCGGCCTGAAGGTATGTCCAGCCAGGAGGCGGACAGGAGCCACAAGGTCAGACACCCTGCAGATGCTGTGACCGTCTACCTGTCGCTTACCAAAGTCAAACAATCATCCTCTGCAACGGATTTCAGCCAGATCTCCCCGTATCACAGGTCGCCTGCTTGACTTCAGACCTGACGAGGCCGATCCCAGCGATATGAATTCGATGGCCAACGATATTGCTCACATCATCCAGCTTGCGGTCGCGCCGGTCTTCCTGATCGCCGGTATCGGCGCACTGCTGACCGTGCTCACCAACCGGCTGGCCCGCGTCGTGGACCGTTCGCGCGCACTCGAAGACGAGCTGTCGGGGGACATGCCGATGGAAGCCCATCCGCGCTGGTCGAAGGAGCTCTACCTGCTCGACAGGCGCATGGCATGGATCAACCGCGCCATTACGCTCGCCGCCAGTGCGATGCTTCTGGTCTGTATCGTCATTGTGACGCTGTTTACCGGGCAGCTCATCGATATCGATCTTTCCATCGCCATCTCGGTGCTGTTCATCTTCGCCATGGGGGTATTGATTGCGGCGATCGGCAACTTCCTGGGCGAGATCCATGTCGCCGCCCAGATGCTGCGCGTACGCACCGATGTGCTCGAAAAGCTCAAGATGAAGCGCCGGAACTTCTAAGCCGCGCGCCAAGCTGCCAGAGCTGATCAAGGACAAGCGCCGCCATCAGCGTCACGCCGGCCATGGGCAGGAAGAGACAAAGCGCGAGGATCAGCACGATCACGCCGGCCGCGATATGTCGGTTCGCCGGCATGGGCGGTACGCCAAGACGGCCCTCAGGGCGACGCTTCCACCACATCACCATGCCCGTCAGGCTGAGCGCCATGACGCCAAGCGCCGCGATCACGCCGAGCACCTGGTTTAGCCAACCGAACAGCGCGCCTTCATGGAAGGACACGCCGAGCGCCATTACACGGTCAGCCGTATTGTGATCGCCGAACTCGATCCGCATCGCCTCCTCGCCTGTCCAGCGGTCATAATGGATCGTTGCCTGTTTCAGGCGGTTGGGATGCATGCCACGCACCGTCCAGACACCATTCTCCCCGCGCGGTGGCTGTAACCAGACTGGCGGGGCGAGCCCTTCATTGCCGGCTTGCGACACGACCCTCTGAACGCTGAGCGGCGTTGCGTTCATCAGGCTGGCAGGCGCGGCATCAGCCTCGCTGGCGGCGTCATTATCGGTCTCCCAGAGCGTTCCGCCCATTTCGTGCATGGCATGCGGGTCGGATGATTGCAGCGTGACGAACCATTCCTGCCCCGGGGATTTCAGCCCGGCCGACGCCTTTGCCCTCGTGAACCCGTCGCCCCAGACCTGCGTCCACGGCAGGCCGGACAGCAGCATGACAAGCGCCAGCACGCCGATCCACGCGCCGGTCGCACCGTGCACCTGCTTCCACAGCCCGCGCTTGCCGGTGCGATCGGCCAGGTCCGGTATGAGTACGCGCCACCACGGCGCCCCGCGCGGCCACCAGAGGTAAAGCCCCGTCACGACAAGGATGATGGTCCAGCAAGCCATGATCTCAACCACGAGCGAGCCGCGATTTCCGGCCAGCAGCGTGCCATGTATCGCTTTCACGACGCTCATGAAGCGCACACCGCTCGGCACATCATGCAGGACAATTGCCCGTGTCTTGTCGAGCCAGAGCGTCCGGGCCTCGCCGTCGCCGGTGACGATCTCCGCCTCAATGGTCGGGTCATCAGGCGTGACTGGCAGGATAAGCCGTACAAGGTTTGACCCCGGATGTGCGGCCAGCGCCTCGTCCACGACGAGACCCGCTGCAATTGTCGAGGTGCCGCAGCTTGCCGGGTCAGCCTTTGCGTTGATACTGCGTTCGACAGCCGCATCATATTGTGGCTTGAACAGGTAGATCGACCCGGTCATCGACAGGATGATCACGAAAGGCACCACCATCAGGCCGGCAAGGAAATGCCAGCGCCAGACACGGTGCTGGAGCGTTGAACGTCTGGCGCTGGCCATGATCTAGAACCTCGCCCTGATACCGCCAAAGATGGCGCGCCGTTCGACCGGGTAGTAAATCGCGGAATTCGCATCCGCCGTGATCGCCGCGGAGATATCGCCTGCCGCTTTCTCGTCTGCGAGGTTCCTCGCATCAAGGAAGAGATCGACCCTGTCCCGCACCTGCCAGGCCCCGCTTACGCCGAGCAGGACATAGCCATCGGTCTGGAACGTGTTGGAATAATCGGCATACGGACCGTCAGGCAGCCATTCCAGATTGGGCGAAATGTGCAACCGGTCCGATCCGAGCCTGAGTTCGGCGCGGTAGACATGCTCCGGAATGACCGGCAGCTGGTTGTCGCCATATTGCGCGTCGCCGTCGAACTTGAAGTCCGAGTAATTGTAGATCTGGCGAAGCCGCACCCAGTCATTGAAATCGAGCGACAAGGCCGCCTCGATCCCCTGATGGATGGTGTCGTCAGCATTGAAGGTCGAGGCCGGGATATCCGGGCCGACATTGAATTGCAGGAACTCGCCATCAATCTCGGACCGGTAGAGCGTGACATCCCATTCCGCAATGCCCCGCCGTCCACGTGTGCCCGCCTCCATTGTCCAGGCGGTCTGCTTGTCGATTGGCACGAAAGAAGCCACCTGCCCAACCTCGCCAAAGCCGGGGAATTCCGCCGATGCGCTGTAATTGGCGTAGAGCTGGATGTCCGGGGTGTGCTGATAGAGGACGCCAAATTTCGGCGAGAAGGCTTCGAAGTCAGCCTTGCCCGCAACACCGGTCAGCCCGCCCCCGAAGATATTGAACACTTCATACTGTTCACGCTCGCCGGTCGCATGGATCCCGCCAACAATGAGGGAAAGCCGGTCCGTCGCATGATAGCGGCCTTCGGCATAAATATTGGTGGTTGTCGCATCCTGGTCTGCCGCAAAGGTCAGCGCGCCGCGCTCACCGTCAATATTTGCAAACCGCTCATAGTCTGTATCACCGCGCCGGGTCTCAGCGCCCAGTGTGAACTCGAACCGGTCACTCTGCCAGTCATAGCGGGCGAACAGGCCCTGATCGATACCCTCCTGGTCAATGACCTGGAAGATCGGATGGTAGAGCGTCTTGTCATTATAGAAGCCGCCGAACTCCAGCTGGCCAGCGCCAAGATCAATCGTTGTACGGCTCATCATGCGTACCGAGTCGATATCGCGCCCCTGGTTGTTCGTGAAATTCCCGGTCTCCGGGTCGGCCAGCACAACCGGAAGCGACAGCGCCCCCGGCAAGTCCTGGTCTATCTGGTTTACGCTGACATAAAACCGCGTGGTGATGTCATCTGTGATCGCGTAGCCGGCATTGCCGTGAAAGCGGATCGACTCGCGGTGGGCATGGTCCCGGTCGCCATCTGACGTGTCAGCGCTGATCGCGCCCCACGCATCCAGACGGTCACCGGCATACCCGCTTGAGACGAGCCCGCGAAACGTATCGAAGCTGCCGCCATCGGCGCGGACATAAACGCCCGGCGCGGTACTCCCGGTCGGCGTGACACCATTCACCGCCCCGCCCAGCGTACCTGAGCCGAAGCGCAATGCATTCGCCCCGCGATAGACTTCGAGATGGTCAAAGAAAATCGGCTCCAGCTCCTGGAAGTCACCATTGTCGTCGGCGAGGTTGATCCGCACCCCGTCCTGCAACAGCGTCAGGCCGCGCATATGAAAGCCGCGCGACAGGCCCGAGCCCCGGATCGAGATGCGGACCTCCTGGCCGTAGCGCGGCTGGGTGTAGACCCCTGGCGTAAAGGCCAGCGTGTCGCGCATTGAGACAAGGAACTTGTCGGCATATTCCTCATGGCTGACGACATCAGCACCGCCCGGCGTTTTTGCGGCCTGCGCTTCGGCTTCGTTTGTGCTGGCCCTGGTAACAACAAGGATCGTATCCTCGACCCGCTCGGCATCCTCTGCGGATGCAAGCGGTGCGTGACTGAGCATTGCGCCCAGCACGGCAAGGCTCGCGGTCGAGCCCCAACTGAATTTTGACATAGGTAAATCTGTTTCTCTTCTGGTGCGCCGCCTTCAGGCGTGCACGGTCTGATCGGTTCTCTGCGAAAAACGTCAGATGAAGAGGGGTGGCCCGCGGGCCGGCATTGGTGCAGCGACAACCCGCGCGGCAGGCGGCCCGCGTAGCGGGGGAAGCTCATGGTCGATCGCGCCATAGACAGGCGGCTCACCAAGGATAACCGGCAAGTCGGCCGCTCCGGCAAACGAGGCCATGGCAACCGGACACGCTGGCTCTGCATAGTCATGATCATGCTCGTCCGGGCCAGCCGGTGCGCCATGATCTGCATGCATGTCATGCCCGGCAACGGACATGGCCTCATCAGGCATTGCCATGTGATGCGCGTGTGGATCGTCATGCCCGGCGTGCTGAGAGGCTTCAGGCGCAGGCGTATGGGCCGGCCCGGCCAGCGTCATCTTGCCGGTACAAAGCTCCAGCGTGAAGCCGCCCGTCACCGGATCGCTCGCCACCATCCAGCCGACAGGCACCATCGCACGGACGACCATCGCGACGAGCGCAATGGCAAACATCATCCTCACGGATGGAAGCTGTATCCGGCGAAGTGTGCGCATGTCCCCTCACGCTTGAGCCATCACATTACATGAATTTCACGCAAGTCTCAATTCTGCCGGATAATGCAGGTATTGTTCCATGCGGTTTCATGCCGCTGCGCGCCTGCCTGAAGGAAAAACCCATGAACATTAAAATCGTCCTCTCCTTCCTGCTCCTGACCTACGCTCCCGTCGCCACAGCAGACTCATTTTGCCGCTATGATGAAGGCCTGATTGGCACGAAGGCTATTGGCTATGCCGCCCTCTTCTATCTGGAAAAAGAAGACTACCGCCCCGAAGACGAGATTTGCACCTTACGAGCCTACGCCTCAGCTGACGCGGCAGACAGCGATGTCATGTCGTGCGTGGTCTTTGAGCGCATGCCAACGCCCTATGTCGAAGATGGCCTCCGCGCCCCCTTCTCGGACTATTTCGCACTGCTTGCCTATGCCCAGCAGGACGGGATGATTGAAGCTCGATTGAAGAATGGCGGGCGGCGCTGGCTCGCAATCCGCCCAGAGCTGAACATCGCCCCAGCCCTGCCATATCCTCGCCAGCCGGGACCGGCACCGCAAATCCTCCATGGCCAGCCATCCGCCACAGCCTGGTACAGTGCACCCGACCTCGCAAGCGAAGTGGCCGCACCCGCCATTGATAAAGAAGCCCAGCGCGCCTTCTTCGCCCATCCCTTTTTTGCCGCCTTGATGCGGCTAGGCGCGTTCGACCCTGAAAATATCGACGCCTATGCGCATGATGGCGACAATTACAGTTTCGGCGTCGTCTATGACACGACCGAAATCGTCGCGGACGGGGGCGGGCGGCTCTGGCTGAAAGCCGAAGAACGCCTCGAACAAAAGCCTTACCTCTATTTCGATTATGACCCAGACAGCCGCCAGCGGCTCAAGACACTGCCGGAAGCCGAACAGGCCGCGATCAAAGATGCCGTGAGTGGCGAGACTTTTCAGAGCGCCATTACCCGCACCGTTTACTTTCCCCATCGCTCACCAGACGGAACGATCGAGACAGTCATGGTTCAAGGCCCCTATTGCGACTGAGCGGCCACGGGCGTTTTGGTATAAATTCTGACCAGACGGCCTGTAAGCCGGGTTCTGTTCCCCCATTTTCAGGGTTCGGCAACCATTCCTCTGGGAGCCCTGTCGCCAGGACCCTCACGCGACACACCCGGGGCACGGGCTGGAAACGGCCCATATGCGCCCCCTATTCGGTCTTGCTCCAGGCGGGGTTTACCATGCCAGGGATGTTACCACCCCCGCGGTGGGCTCTTACCCCACCCTTTCACCCTTACCAGCCGCACGCGGCTGGCGGTCTGCTCTCTGTGGCACTTTCCCTCGGCTCGCGCCGGGCGGACATTATCCGCCGCCTTGTCTCCATGGAGCCCGGACTTTCCTCCAACAGCAGGTTACCCCACTGCCAGCGGCTGCCCGGCCGTCTGGTCAGGCGGGCTGTATAGTGGAAACAGGCCAGCCGCGCCAGCCCGGCAGGATGGCTGACGGAACCCCGGCGATGCTGCGCCGTTCTACTGTCCATGACCCTCTTGTCCCGGACAGCCCTCGCCATTTCTGCCGCCCTGCTTGCTAGCGCGTGTTCGCCATCTGGCGATACCCCGTCGCAGGACGCCGCTCCGATGCCACCTGCCCCGGCCGCAGACAGTACGGTCGCGCCCGAAGCCGACCCGGAAACTGCGCCTGAGACCGCGCCTGCCAGTAATATGGGAGGAACGATGGGCGGAGATGGATCGCAGATCACCCTGCAGCCTGTTCGCACAGAAGATGTTGCGGGCCTGAAAGGCGAGCTTGGCTGTAGCTTCGCCGTCGAAGGTGAGACGCTTCTCGTCGCAATGGCCGATGTTGATGACGAGAACCGCGCCACTGGTGCGATCAACAATAATGGCTACGGCGAACAGGTCATGGGCGAACAGCTGGGCGGCTTCAGCGCACTTGAACCGGATGGCGGCACGTTCTCCGGTAAAGGCATGGTGCTCACCATCGAAACCGGCGCGGACGCCCTCGATGGCCCGAACACCGAAGAAGTCACCAAAGCCGCGACGATGACGGCCAACCGCGCCGATGGTGCCTCGCGCATCTATGATGGTGAGTGGACCTGCGGGCCGTAAGCAATTGGCCTCGCCCCAAACTGGACTTCGCATATCAGCTCAGTATGACTTGGAGGGCAAAGACCTCTAGGGGATGCCAATATGCGCGTATTTCGGCGACTGCTTGCCCTGACGCTCCTGCTAGCTGCCTTTAGCCCTCCCGGGCTAGCGCAGGGCAGCATGCTGAATGAGCGGCTTGTCCAGGAAACAGCCCCCTCAAGTGCTGTTTACACGACAGGCGCAGATGTAACGAACTTTCCCGGCTACCGCGAGGAAACCTATCTGCAGCCGCAGAAATCCGGTGATATCCTTTATCTAGACGACACGATGATTATCGCCGCACGCACGAATTATATCCGGCACGGCGAGCGCGAAATCGGGTCGCCCAGACGCAAGGAAGCTGTGGCGCTGATACAGATGCCCCTATGCTGGCAAAGCCAGGAATGGGTCGGACGGGGTCAATCGATCGACCTTGATACGATGCATGTAACCGCCATCCTGCTGAAAGCGCCCGATTTCGAGATCAGCAAGGACTGGCTCTGGTCGCAGTTCCAGCCACACCTGCGCGAGCATGTCACAGACAAGTTCTGCGGCGGTCGGACACAGCGAATTTTTGTCGATTTCTTTCTCTACGGGCTTGAGCACAGCCAGGACGGCAAGGTCCATTCAGTTGACGGCGTCGACTATCCGGATGCCGAGACTGTCCTTGCCAGCCTGAACAAGCGTATGCAGGAACTCGGTCCGATCCAGAAGGTTTCAGCCACGCCGACCTTCCTGCAGGCAGACTTCTACTTCTGGGACAAGATAGAGCCGGAATTCGGCGACCAGATCGCGACAGAACAGAACGTCCCGGCCACCATGCCGACGCTGTTGCGGCAGACGTCGAAAGGCCTGCTTGTGCCGGCTTTCGGCGTTCAGCCATCCAAAGGCTCGTATTATGAGGCGTTCAGCCCTCTCTGGGCAGGCGGGGCCGGCTTCGAAACGGCGCGGCGCCTGCCTGATGGAGATACGATCTATGACTGGCCGGATGCCGCCTCCTATGAGGATTACCTGCGCGGTCGGCAAAATGTCGTTGCAGAGGAAGCGGCCATACTCCAGGCTCGCAAGGATGCCAAAATCAGCCTAAGCGACGTTCTGCTGGCCCTCGCAAGAGTGCAGGGCGCGATGCGATGCCTGCCCGACATGGTCTCGGATGGTACGGTAGCGACGCATGCAAAGGAGAAGTGGCAGGCGCAGAACTGCTCTGGCGGCGCACTCGTCCTGCCATAGCAGACGCACCCGCTCATTCGGCCTCGAAGATCAGCGGCATCACTCTTGCGCGCAGCAGCTCGACGAGGTCATCATCCATGAATTTGTAATCGTCGGGAATGTCGAGGACATGCAGGCGTTTGTATCGGGTCTCATCACGAAAATCGGCGCGGATACGGCTTTCATGCTTGGTTTCCATGACGAGGATAAGGTCTGCCCAGCGCAGGTCAGCGACATCAAGCTTCCGCCTGGCCGTACGGCTCGTACCCGCTGAACGGGTCTGGACGCCCTCCACTTTCGCGAAGACGGCCTCGCCAGTAGGGCTGCGCCACTGGTTCTTTGAACATACGAACAGCACGTTTACTGGCTCTGCATCCGCCATCAGCTTCTCCCACTCGACATGCGGCCAGATCTTGCCGATCTGGCGCGCGCGGTGAAGCTTGTTCTTGCGCCAGTAGAGTTTTTTCCAGTCTTTCTCGATACCGTAACGGCGCATCGCGTCGCCATGGTGATCCGTACGACCGTCCAGCTTGCGCGCAAGGGCGCGGCGCTCGGCTCGCGAGTTTGGGTGTGTCATGGGTCTTCCCTTTAAGATTGCTTTGCGGTCAGCAGCCGCGGCAATACGGAAGACAATTTCGGAGAGGCACTTAGGGGGCGGATCTGGAAAATGCAAGATTATTGAAAGACAGTTCGGTGATAGACTGGCCAGACGCTGTGGCCACGACATGTCTTCTGCGCAGCGGCGACAAGCAGGAAGGATGCAATGTCGATGCAAGCCTGGCTGGAAAAGCTACCGGTTCCGCCCGTACTGCGCGGCTGGATCATCCTGCCGCTCTGGTGCGCCATCGTGCGGCTGTCCAAGCCGGAAGTGCGCATCGTGTCGGGCGGCATCAGTTTCTACGCCCTGTTCGCGATCTTCCCGCTCATCTATCTGACGCTGACCCTGCTCTTTTCGCTGCTGCCACACGATCTGTCCGAAAGCCTGTCCAACACGATTGATCAGGTGCTGACCTCGGCAGTGACCCCCCTCAGCCAGGCGGATTTCACCACCATTCGCGACGCCACGCCGCAAGGCCTGACGCTGCGCGCCCTCGGTGCCGTCCTGATCGTGCTTTATACGGCAAGCTCGGGCGCGAAGGCGGCGATCACCGGCATCCGCATGGTCGCCGGCAGCGAGAAGCGCAGCAACATTATCCGCTTCCAGGGCGTGTCCCTGTTGTTGACCACGGCCCTCATCATGCTGGTCTGGCTGCTCGGTGCGTTGCAGCTGCTGATGTCTTTCGTGACCGAACGCGAAGGCTTCATCGCCTTTGATCTCGCCCAGAACATTTCAAACTGGGCCTCGCAGCTCTGGATCGGCAAGTTCATCGCCTGTTTCGCGATATTTTACCTGATCATTTCACTGTCGCTGTACGGCCGGATCAGTTCGGGCCGGGCGATGACAGCCGGCGCCGCAGCGGGCGCCCTGTCGTGGAGTATCGCGACCTGGGCCTACCATATTTACCTGAAAATCTCGGTGCTCGACACGTTTTACGGGGCCCTCGCTTCAGTGATCCTCGGCTTCATCTGGCTGCTGGTGTCGGTCTCGTCGCTATTGCTTGGCGCGGCGCTGTCGGTTGAGTGGTCAACCAAGATCGCCGGTGACAGGGCGACGCTGATCGAACCACCGGCTGAAGCCGATCAGGACCTGCCATAGAGCGCGGCTACAGCGTGTGCGATCGCGCGTGTATCTGCGTCCTCACGGCCATCGACCAGCCCAGGACGCCAGCGCCGCTGGAAGGCCGCAATCGCCGCTTTCAGATCAGTTGTGTCATAGCCGATTGCCTGCAGGGCGGCCTCGACCGACCCTTCGCCTTTCGGCAAAGACAGCGGCCAGAGGCCAATGCCTTTCTGGGCCAGCATCGACCACGGAAACCGCTCGCCCGGGTCGCGCTTGCGCGCTGGCGCAATGTCGCTATGGCCGACAATCCGGGTCTGCGGAATATTCCAGCGCTCGATGATGGCGTTTGAAAGTTCCGCGACAGCAGCGATCTGCTCGCTCGGAAATGGCGGCAAGGAGCCGTCTTCGCGCAGCCAGTCATGACCGCCATTGACGATCTCGATGCCGATGGAACGGGAATTGAGGTCTTCGTCGCCCTGCCATTTCGACACACCGGCATGCCAGGCACGCTTGTCCTCCTCGACGAGGAGAACCGTCTCCCCTGTCTCGTGAACCATATAGTGGGCAGACACCGCCGAGGCCGGATCCCGCATGCGGTTGAGGGCATCCTGCCCGGTCCTCATGCCGGTATAATGCAACACCAGCATGTCGACAGGAAACCGCCTGTCATCAAAGTTCGGACTTGGCCTGCGCTCGATCTTCACCATGCCGTCTATGCCACTCTTTCTGTAATGGATGCTTCAGGCATAGCCTTATTACCGCGCACCGCAATCACAAACACCCCGCCAAGGGAAATCGCCGCGCCAACCACGAGCCTCAGGGTCAGCGGCTCACCAAGCAGCGTCACCGCCAGCACAACGCCCCAGATCGGCGTCATCAGGGTCAGCGGCGAGAGCAGCGAAATGTCATACTTCTTGATCAACGAATAGAAGGCCCCGTGCCCGAACACGCTGACGCCAAGCACCGCAAAAGCGGTCGCGCCCCAGACAAGCCAGCCGCCTGCCACGAAGGCATCGACCTGCCCCTGCTCCAGAAAGAAGGAAAAAGCCAGCAGCGGCCCAAAGCTGAACAGGCCGAGCCAGGCCTGCAACTGCAACGCGCTGATCGGTGCCATCCGCTTCATCAGGATGCCACCAACCGAGCCGACAAAGGCCGATGCGATCACATAGACAAGGCCGAAACTGACCGAGAAGCTGTCGGGGTCGAACGCAATCAATGTCACCCCGGCAAAGGCGAGCATGATGCCGAGCCCGCGCCGCCAGCCGACCGTCTCGCCGAGAAAGGCCATGCTCATCAGGGTCGAAAAGGGCACGCCAAGCTGGCCGGTGACAGCGACGGCGCTGGCTTCGGCATTGGCAAGACCAGTGAACAAGAGAGCAAAATGCACGCCGCCCATGCACATCGAGATGAGGAACAGCATCCCCATATTCTTCGGCATCGGAAACAGGAATGGCACGAGCACCAGTGCGATACCCAGGAAACGTACGCTGGCGAAAAACACCGGCGGCACTGCAGCATCCGCGACGACCCAGCGGGTCACGACAAGGTTCAGCCCCCAGACAAAGCAGACCGCGAACAGAAGAATAAAATCCCTGAAACCCATGGCGCACCTCCTAGCAGGCGAGAGCTGCGGACGTCATCTTAATCTTTAGATGTCGATTGACCGCTCAGCTCGGCCGGGACCGCTCATAGGGGCTGTCGAGGGAGAAGGTCGGGATCCGGGCGAAAAGCTCGCTGCCGTCCTCATCGACCATTGTGTACATGCCGCCCATCATGCCGGACGGGGCTGCCAGTGGCGCGCCGGAAGAATACCGGAAGGATTTGCCGGGCTCGAGCGTGGGCTGCTGGCCGACCACGCCTTCACCGTCCACGACCTGTCGACGCCCCATGCTGTCGACAATGTCCCAGTGGCGCATCGTCAACGTCCAGGTCCGTTCGGACGAGTTTTCGATCTCGACCGTGTATTGCCAGACATACTGGCTCGAAGCGGGTTTGGATTCATCATGCATGAAGCGCGGCTGGACGCGTATTTTCACGCCAGCCGTTTCAGCTTCATAAACGGGTGGCGGCGGTCGTCCGGCCATTCCCGATGTCTCCCTCTCGTCACATCGCGTCAAGCGCTGCGAGAAGATCGGCTTCGATATCGCCCGCGTCCTCGAGGCCGACGGACAGGCGAATCCAGCTTTCGTCGAGCCCCATGGAGGCTCGTTCTTCTTCGTTCAACGCGCGATGAGTTGTGGATGCCGGATGGCAAGCCAAGGATTTCGTGTCACCTAAATTGTTTGAAATGTCCACAAGTTGTAACGCATTCAGTACACGGAAGGCTTCCGGTCGCACACCCTTTACGGAAAAAGCGATCAGTGTACCGCCCTCTTCCATCTGCCGGGCGTGCACCTCATGGTGCGGATGGTCGGTTCGGCCGGGATAGCGCACAGCTTTCACATTGGCATGGCCGGCAATCGCATCGGCCAGCCGCACGGCATTGCGGCAGGCCTGACGCACGCGCAAGTCCAGTGTCTCAAGGCCTTTCAGCACGACCCATGCATTGAATGGCGACGGCGCGGGGCCTGTATGGCGCAGCCATGGGTCTATGAACTCTTCCATCCAGTCAGCCGCCCCCAGAATCGCCCCGGCGAGGACACGGCCCTGCCCGTCCATGTGCTTGGTTGCGGAGTAAACCGAGACGTCCGCGCCAAGATCAAGCGGGCGCTGGAGGATGGGGGTCGCGAACACATTATCGACGACAAGTTTTGCACCTGCCGCATGCGCGAGCTCTGCAATCGCCGCGATATCGACCGCTTCGAGCAACGGGTTGGAAGGTGATTCGATCAGCACCAGCTTTGTCGGTTTCGACAGCGCTTTCTTCCAGGCGTCCAGATTGTCGCCCTGTACGAATTCTGTCTCGACGCCATAGCGCGGCAGGATTGTCTGGCAGATCACCCGGCACGACCCGAACAGCGCACTGGCCGCCACGACGCGGTCGCCCTGTCCGACAGGCGCGATCATCGCCGTGGAGATCGCCCCCATGCCTGATGCCGTGACGCGGCACGCTTCAGCGCCTTCAAGCAGGGCAAGACGCTCTTCCAGCATCCGGACCGTTGGATTGGCATAGCGCGAATAGACATAGCCTTCTTCTTCGCCGGCCATGCGGCGCGCGGCCTGTTCGGCGCTGTCATAGGCATAACCCGATGTCAGGAAGATCGCCTCTGACGTCTCCCCGAATTGTGACCGCATGGTCCCGCCGCGCACCAGTTTCGTCTCCGGTTTCCAACTGTCCCCATTGCGCTTTGCCATGGCCAAAGGTCCTTCCCTTATCAAGCCGACCGTCATAAGCCTCTTGTCTGAAAGGGATCAAGTGATGGCTGATGGTTTGCCCGGTGTTTTGCCGGACCAGGAATTGAAAGCGCTGTTCGATGCTGGCGCAATCCGCTCGACCGAAGACCTTGATGCCGACCAGATCCAGCCTGCCAGCCTCGACCTGCGCCTTGCCCAGGATGCCTATCGGATAAGGGCCTCTTTCCTGCCGGGCGGTGCGCGTTCCGTGGCTGACGTCCTGCAGGAACCCGGTATAGAGCTGCACCGCATCGACCTGACGGCCCAGGGCGCCGTTCTCGAAACCGGCTGCGTCTATCTCGTCCCCCTGATGGAACACCTGAAACTGCCCCCCGGCATTTCCGGGCGCGCCAACCCGAAATCGTCCACGGGCCGTATCGATGTGTTCACCCGGCTCGTGACCAATCGCGGCAAGGCGTTCGACGATATCCCGACCGGCTATTCCGGGCCGCTATGGCTGGAGATCAGCCCACGAACCTTCTCGATCCTGGCCCGCCCCGGCGACCGGCTGGCCCAGCTGCGCCTGCGCCGTGGCAAGCCGCAGAATACCAGTGACAAGACAGTTTCAATCGACCTCGACCTGCCTGAAGGCAAACCGGTCGGCTGGCGCGCCAAACGTCATGCCGGGCTGATTGACCTGCGCGGCATTGGCCGTCACGAAGTCGCCGATTTCTGGGAGCCGCTCTTTCCGCACAAGGGCCGCCTCGTGCTCAACCCCGAGGATTTCTACATCCTCGCCTCGCGCGAAAGCGTGAAGGTCGCCGGGACCAAGGCAGCAGAGATGGCGCCGATCGCGCCTGAGCTCGGCGAGTTTCGTGCCCATTATGCCGGCTTCTTCGATCCGGGGTTCGGCACCAATAAAGGCGGCTCGCGCGCCGTGCTGGAAGTGCGCTCACGCGATGTGCCCTTCATCCTCGAACACGGCCAGCCTGTCGCCAAGCTCGTCTATGAAGACATGGCAGCAAAGCCGGGATCGCTCTATGGCGGCAAGACCAGCAATTATCAGGGCCAGGGCCTGAAGCTCTCAAAGCACTTCGCTTAGGGCTGGACAGATCGCGCGGCTGCGGCTTTTCTGACACCTGACATCAACACTTGGATAACATCATGAAACCACTTGTCTTTCTCGTTCTGTCCGGCCTCACATTGGCGGCCTGTAATAGCGCTGGTGGGCCGCTAGCGCAGGATTGCGCCGTTCTTGCCACCGACCCTGAGGCTCAGGAGAACTTTGTCGAAATGGGCACCGATGCCGATGGCTTCTGTGACTGCGTCATCAAATACGTCGATGCAAAGCCGGAAACCGAGCAACGCCAGATCCGCCTCACCATGGAGCGTGTGGCTGACGGCATGGAAGAGTCCGGCGAAGGCGCTGAGGAAGTCGTTGGCCGCCTGGTGCGTGAAATCATGCTCAGCCAGACATCGGGCGAAGACAAGTCAGACCTTGAAGCCGGCATTTCGCTCGTCGGTGAACTGATTGACGATATCGATGACGGCTTCGTTGATACAGGGTCGTGCCCGGTTAGCTGATCTTCATTTGACTTCCCACGCGTCAGGCGCGTCTTGCTGTCCTGAAACCTGCACACCAGACAGGCTTCAGGACAGATGACCCCATGACAAACGGGGCAAAGGGAGTGACCGCATGACCCATGATCTCGTGATCCGGAACGGCTTCGTCGTCGACGGTACCGGTGCACCCGGCCGCGACGCCGACATCGCAATCGATGATGGCCGCATCACCGCCATTGGCAGCATTTCGGGCAAGGGCCGCGAAGAGATTGACGCGAAAGGTGAACTGGTCACGCCGGGCTTTGTCGACGTGCACACCCATTATGATGGGCAGGTCACCTGGGGCGACGCGCTTACGCCCTCTTCCATTCACGGCGTCACGACCGCTGTCATGGGCAATTGCGGGGTCGGCTTTGCCCCTTGCAAACCTGAAGACCATAATCGCCTGATCCGCCTTATGGAAGGTGTTGAGGATATTCCCTTCCCCGTGCTGACAGAGGGCCTGCCCTGGGACTGGGAAAGCTTTCCGGACTATCTCGACAGCCTCTCCGACAAGACATTCGACATCGATTTCGCCGCCCAGCTCCCGCATGCAGCACTGCGCGTCTATGTCATGGGCGAACGCGGGGCCAATCGCGAAGATGCGACAGACGCCGACATCGCCGAAATGGCCCGTCTCGCCCGGCGCGCCGTCGAAGCTGGCGCACTCGGCTTCTCCACATCGCGCACCCTCAATCACCGCACCTCGGACGGCCAGCCCACGCCGACCCTCACGGCCAGCGAAGCCGAACTCACTGGCATTGCAATGGCCTTGAAGGACGCTGGAAAAGGCGTCCTGCAATTTGTGTCGGACTTTGACGACCCGAAGAAGGAAGCGGCGATGCTGCGCCGTATCGTTGAAGCATCCGGCCGCCCGCTCTCAGTCTCGCTTGCCCAGTCCGATCTTGCCCCCGAAGGCTGGAAAACCCTGCTCGGCGCGATCGAAACTGCGGTCGAAGAAGGCCAGCCCATGCGTGCCCAGGTCTGCGGCCGTCCAGTGGGTGTGCTTCTCGGTCTCGACCTCACCATGAACCCGTTTTCCGCGCACCCGTCCTACCGGGACATCAAGGACAAGCCGCTGGCCGAACAGGTCACAGCGCTTCGTGACCCCGATTTCCGCGTAAGGCTCCTGTCCGAAGAACCCCAGACCGATAATCCTTTTGCCGCCGTCATGCTGCGAAGCTTCGGCAAGATGTTCACGCTGGATGCCGTCCCCGATTATGAACCCGACGCCAGCCGCACGGTCGAAGCCATCGCCAGTGAACGCGGCGTCTCGTCTGAGGAGGTCGCGCTCGACACGCTGCTTGAGGATGATGGACAGGGCATGCTCTACCTGCCCTTCCTCAACTATGCGCAAGGCTCCCTAGACCCGTCCTTCCAGATGCTGTCCAGCCCCGCGACCATACCGGGCCTGTCAGATGGCGGGGCACATGTCGGCATGATCTGTGACGGATCTTTCCCGACCAGCATGTTGACCCACTGGACGCGGGACCGCACGCGCGGCGACAAATTTCCGATCGAATTCATCGTCAGGCGCCAGACCGCCGACACCGCGCACTGGATGGGGCTGATGGACCGGGGCGTCCTTGCGCCCGGCTACCGCGCCGACCTCAACATTATTGACTATGACGGGCTCACCCTGCACCGGCCTGAGATCATCCGCGACCTGCCGGCGGGCGGCCGCCGCCTGATGCAGCGCGCCTCAGGCTACACAGCGACCATCGTTGCCGGCCAGACGATCTACCGAGATGGCAAGCCGACCGGGGCAAAACCGGGCCGCATTGTGCGCGGAGCGCAACACTCTCCGGCAATCTCCCGGATCGCTGCCGAATAGGTCAAATTTAACAGGTTCGACCAACCCCTTGGTCATATTGGCCGCCCTAGCGTCTGCCCGTCAGGTTCAATTGAGGGGTTGGACGAATGAGCGATCAGACACTTCGCGCAATGCTTGTCGTTGGCAGCTGCTTTGCGGCCTTCTTTGTCATACGGGCCATCTACGTCATCGCGCTGTACAAGTCCTGGTCGCTGGACGAATTGCTAGGCTTCAATGGTGATGGCTGGGAAACCGAAACCATGCGCGAGAAACGCCGAGACTTCTGGCGTTAGGCCGACGCCATCACATCGTACCCGATAGGCTTGTAGCGAAAATTGTTGGACTGGCCGGCCGAACAGGCCGTCAGCCCCACCAGCAGGTCCATCTGGGCCTCGAGCAATATCGTATCGCCCGGCTTGCTCTTCGGCGGCATGACCTTGATTTCTCCACTTTCGCCATCGACGGCAACATGCATGAAGACGTTAAAGGCGATGGGGATCCGGTCCGTTGATATCCCGTGCGGGTTCAACACCTTGGCAAGATTGCCTTCACAACCTGGTGCTGGCGCTTCATCTCCATAGATGATGCGGAACGTGTCAGCAGAACATGGCGTCAGTGTAAAATCATGGCGCCCTACATCGTCGCCAACAATCTTGAACATTGGCCTGGAACGGTTCGAATAGAGCGTGTCTCCCGTGGTCAGGAACAGACGGCTTGCATAGTCAATGCTGCGGCCCGACGAGATAAACTCCTCATGGTCATCGGCATTGAAAGCGACAAGATCAGCCACTTGCTGGCCTTCCGGATCGGTCACTTTCAGGAACTGTCCGGCCTTTATCCTGAAGGCTTTGGCGCTTCTCGCCTCAACAATGTTCATGACGAACGCTCTCTGGATACAAATGGGCAATTCCAGTCTTCATCGAGCTTACGCCCACTATACTGGTAAGCTTCGGACGCATTCCCGAAATTGGCGAGCATGGGATTGATCTCGCCTTCCAGGTCTATGTCCTTCTTGCGGATCGTGCTCTGCAATTTTGAATAGCGACCATCCTTGCGAAGCGCTTCGAACTGGTCATGTGAGTTGAACACCAGCGTCGGCATGGAGAAGCGGCGCGCCGCTCGGCTGGCATGGGGATGCAGGCCGACAACGAAATAACTTGTGCCGCAGACACTGAAGCTGAAGTGCGGCGATGCCGGGTCGCGGTCAACATTCTTGTCCCACTCCGTGCCATAGGCAACATCGAGATTGTGGAGTGACTGCAGCTTGTCCCAGAGACAGATCTCGAATTCGGTTTCGTCGAGGTCGCGGGGCGTGTCAAAAATGGCGACGAAGGACTGCACCGCAGCCTCAAGCGGGTCCAGCGCATTGGAGAATCGCCGGATCGCTTCGTACAGGGGCAGGTCGAATGTTGTACGGTCGAACCCGTCACCGACAAAATATTCCAGCCGGCCGAGCGCAAGCGCGCTCTTTGCACCAACGCAGGGGAAATCAGCCTTGCGGACGGTGTCTTCAAATTCAGTTATGAGTTCTGCATGGCGCATTGTTGTTGCCTTTGGGAAGAGTCTGGAATTCAACACACCAGCCCAAGCAGAGGTTGCGTGAAATCGTCCGGATACTGCGCCTGATTAAGATAATTGATAGCAGGCGACGGTCAGACGGCTTTTACCTTCTGCTCCTCGACACCTTCAAAGGTGTCAGCGCTTGCAAGGTCGGGGAAGAGCCGCGTCCATAACAGCGCCGTCACGATGGCCATGCTGCCGCCAAGTACCACCGCGCCCACCGGCCCCAGGAAACGGGCCGCAACGCCGCTCTCGAACTCACCAAGCTCATTGGAAGCCGAGATGAAGATGAAGGAAACAGACGAGACCCTGCCTTTCATCTCGTCCGGGGTCGCAAGCTGGATGAGCGAGGCCCGCACATAGACCGAGATCTGGTCGGCCGCGCCCGTCACCGCCAGTGCCGCAAAGGACAGCCAGAACCAGGGCGACAGGCCGAAGACAAGCGTCGCCACGCCATATACCCCGACGGCCCACATCATCCACGGACCGACCCGCCGGGCCAGCGGCCTCGTCGCCAGCATGAATGCAACAATCACCGCGCCAACGGCGACGGATGCCTGCAACAGGCCAAGCCCGACAGACCCGACAAACAGGATGTCCCGCGCAAAGACAGGCAATAGCGCCTTGGCCCCGCCAAACAGCACGACAACAAGATCGAGCGAGATTGCGCCCAGCACGATCTTGTTGCGGCGAATATAGCCAAGCCCCTCAAACACCATGGACCAGCCACGCGCATTGGAGAGTTTTTCATGCTTCGGCGTCTTCGCCGTCGAGATCATCGTGATGGCAAAGGCCGACAGGATGATCGCGGTGATATAGACCGCTTCAGCCCCGCCCGCCGCATAGAGCAGGCCGCCTATTGCCGGGCCGACAATGGTCGCTGTCTGGAAGCCGAGCGAGTTCCACGCAATCGCGGTCGGAAGTTCGACCCGCGGGACAAGTTTCGGAAACAGGGCATTGGCCGCAGCTGGCGTGAACGCATTCGTCATACCCAGTGTCGCAGCCACACCGAAAATGATGGGCAATGCAAAACTCGCCGGCAGGAATACCGATGACAGGAGCGCGAATGACACGGCAATCCGGACTGACAGCGCCGCAACCAGGATCATCTTCCGGTTCAGCCGGTCGGCCGCCTGCCCACCGACGAGCGACAGGAGGAGGACCGGAATGAACTGGGCCAGGCCCACAAAGCCAAGCAGCAGGGCCGATTCTTCAATACCCCAGCCAAGCCCGCCAGCGCCAACAGGGTCTCGCGCCACATTATAGACCTGCCAGCCAATCGCGACCGCCTCCATCTGACGCGCAGCCGCGATGGAGACCCGCATTGTCCAGAAATGCAGGTAAGCGCGATGTCGGAAAACTGCGAGAGAGGGAGCAAAAGCCATTTCTGACGTCTTCCTAACGCGCTGCGGGAATCCCGCAATGCGAAAATTTGTAAAGGTCGCTTGACATGACAAGTTCGCTTGTCATATTGTCAAGGAAACTGGACAACACGCATAGGAAATACACACATGACCCAGCTTGGTTTCAACGCCGCAAAGAAGCGCTACAACCGCCTCCTGTGGCCTGCCATGGCGATTTACGTCGCCATTATCCTGGGGGGCTCCTGGTATGTGGATGAGGGCACGACGCCGCAATGGATCGCCGCGCTCATTGCGATCGCTTCGGCCCTGCCCGTCGCCGCCACGATCTGGGGCATTGTGCGCTGGATGGAAGAGACAGACGAATATACCCGCATGCGCCACATGAAGGCCTTTGTCCGGGGCAGCGCGGTCGTCATGTCCGCTGTCTTCATCGTCGGGTTCCTGCAACTTTTTGAAGTGGTCGAGAATTTCGAGATCTTCTGGTTCGGCCCGGCCTTCTTCCTCGCCTATGGCCTGTTCGCCTGCGTGCCGATGATGTTCGGCAAGACGGTTTGAGGATGGGCAAGCTCATGGAAAACATTATTCGCAAGCTGCGCGCCGAGCAGGGCTGGAGCCAGGCCGCCATGGCAGACAAGCTCGACGTCTCGCGTCAGTCGGTCAACGCCATCGAAACCGGCAAGTACGATCCGTCCCTGCCCCTCGCCTTCGCCATTGCCCGGCTCTTTGGCAAGTCCATAGAAGACGTCTTCCAGGACCCGGCCCGGCCTCAGGCCGCAGCTGAATAGGCAAAGCCCGATACCTTGCCCTCCCCGTCCGCGGGGAGGGAACAGGCTGGATACCAGCCTCAGGCCGAACAGCTGCCCCCGCCGAGTACGCAGAAACTCGCACACCAGGCATGATTGAGCTGGACGGGCTTGTCAGTCGCCTCGCGCAATGTCTCACCGAGTTCGAACCCGGCTTCATAGGCCAGTAGCGTGCAGGCCGTGACCGTCGCCTTGCCAGCTCCCTTGCGCCGCACCACCATGCGCTGGCTCGCGCACATCATGTCCGCCGGATCAACATCGAGAATACCCCAGCAGGCCGTGGTGATTTCGGGTGGGCTATCGCCGTCTACCATTTCCGGAAACAGCACCAGAGCCTTCTCATCGGCCGGATCAATCGAAAGCCCCAGAGCCGCAATCAGACGCCCATAGCCGGCCCGCGCCTCAGCCTCACTGTCGGCCAGCGCCTGTCGCCCGGCAATCGCGACATCGAAACCATTGCTGCCAAGCCAGGCGAGCCCCTCGCAGGCAATGTCGAAACTGCCATCGCCGCGTTCGGCATCATGCAGCGCCTGCGAATAATGATCCATCGAGACACGCAGGAGCATCTTTTTGCCAAAGCGCGCTTTCAGCTCCAGCAATCCATCCCGAATACGCGGACGCATCATCGGCCGCATCGCATTGGTCAGCAGCAGGAGCGAATGGCCCCGCACCAGCACGGCCTCCATGATCTTCAGGATATCCGGGCACATGAATGGCTCGCCGCCGGTAATCCCGATTTCTTTCGGCCCCTCGCCCAGCGCCTCCACCTCATCGAGATAGGGCGTCACATCGGCAAGGCGCAGATAGACCAGTTCATCATTCGTCGGTGAGCTTTTGATATAGCAGTTCACGCATTCAATGTTGCACAGCGTCCCGGTGTTCAGCCACAGCGTCTTCAGGCCACGCCAGTCGACACTGCCGCGCGTTTCGCCCTTCGCCGTAACGAACGGGTCGTGGAATTTCTGGCTTATCAAAGTCGTATGAGGCATTGGCGAGGAAACTAGCCCCGCCAATGGGCATGGCAAGCACCTGCACTCATGCGCTCGCGCGGATGTGATTTTGCTTGACGCCGCAAGCCGGCATGGCATGGGTCTGCAGGCACCTGATGCGGGTGTAGCTCAATGGTAGAGCAGCAGCTTCCCAAGCTGACGACGAGGGTTCGATTCCCTTCACCCGCTCCAGAACAACTACACTCAAATCTCATTATATCACTGCTTAATAAGCATTTAATGAAATTACCCGCTCAAATATTTTGGCCAACTTTCGATATTTGAGATAGTATTTGTATATAATTTGTGATAGAAATGGGGATGACCAAGTCGGATGATCCCAATCGCTATCTCCTCAAGCGCAATGGCTGGTATCACTACCAGCGCTCGGTGCCCGTCAGGCTGCGCGCCTTCTACGATGGTCCGCTGATCCGCATCACGCTGGATACCGGGTCATTGGATGAAGCCAGAGAGCGCCGGGATGCGCTCGCACGGGCTGACAATGAATACTGGCATTCCTTGAAACAGAAGCTGCGGCTTGAAGCAGCCGGTCAGGTTATGGACGTCGCGCCAGCCTCGAAGAGATATGAAGTTGCCAAGGCGCGAGCGCTGGCGGCCGGGTTCCGCTATCGCCCGCTACATGAGCTGGCGGACCCGAACATGATTGATGAGCTCGTCCGCCGGGCGCTCGCTGTCGGCGACAGGGCGACAGCCGACGGCCGGACCGTTCCGGCGATTGCCGACGCAATTCTTGGCGGCGTTGAAGCGCCGAAAGTGCTAGTCAGCGAGGCCATGGAGCTTTATCAGACCAAGATTGCCTTGCCGAACCTGGTCAAGAAGTCGCCCCACCAGAAACAGCGCTGGAAAGCCACAAAAGACCTTTCCCTGCGCTACTTCGTCGAAGTGATTGGTGACCTGGCAATGACAGACATCACTCGCGAGCACGCCCTTTCCTTCTATGAGTATTGGAACCTCGCGGTTTCGCCGGAGGATCCTGAAGCCGGGGCAAAGCAGCCGAAGACGGCTGACAGGCACTTTGGCGACATTCGCCGCCTCTACAGCGACTATTTCAAATATATCGGCGAAGAGGAGCGGCCGAACCCGTTCCGCAATCTGACATTCAAGGAGCGGCGGAACCGCGGGACGCGGAAGTATCCGCCCATCCCGGACAAATGGGTATGCGAGAAGATTCTCGTTCCTGGCTGGTACGGAAATCTCAGCGAGGAAATCTTCCTCGCCCCGCTAATGCTGATCGAAACAGGATGCCGGCCCGGCGAGATCATCAACCTTCGCCCAGAGGACATTCGTCTCGACGACCCAATTCCTCACCTCGTCATCGCCGATCGAGAGGATCGCGAAGTGAAGACGCAAACCTCTGTGAGATGCATCCCTCTCGTCGGAATTTCACTGGAGGCTGCCCGGCGCGCGCCCAAAGGATTCCCGAAATATCACGACAAGACCAACTCTTTTTCCGCTGCCGTGAACGCCAGGTATCGGCGAAAGGGACTTTTTCCGACGGACAAGCACGTCGTCTACTCATTCCGGCATGCCTTCGAGGATCGCATGAAGGAAGGCCATATCGACTATGAACTTCGAATGCTCCTTATGGGGCACAAGAATGAGCGGCCGGAATACGGAACCGGAGGCTCACTGGAATATCAGCGGGACGAATTGCTGAAGATTGCGCATGCTGTGCCGAAGGAATTTTTCAGCGCCTTTGACGCTGCGCGGACTGGAAAATAGGTGGCGTTATCCTGCCATTGCGCTTGCATAAACCGGGCGCCGCTTTCGACGGCTAGCACACGCCTTTCGGAGCTTTTGGCCCTTACCGACCAGGTCCCTCCACGCGGCAGCGCTTTCCCGGCGGTGCAATTCACCATCGAGAATATTCAATAGCGGCAGGTACTTCTCGTCGTGCAAAGCGACGACCTGCTGGAGGATGAGATGGGCGTCACGCAATTCCTGTTCGGTAAAAGCCAATTGCTTACTCCATACCCGGCCGGTCCACCTTACCCGGGCGGGCTGCGGCCGGGCCGCCAGCGCAAACGGGACTGGGCGAAGCAGCTTGTCGCGCTGGCCGATGATTGGCGAGCGCGAGGCGTATTGGTCCTTTGGAAATTCTCATTGTTCCAGCCATTGGTGCATCATTGCCGATTGTGCGCCAACAACCAGTGAGATTGACGACAAGCCGGTGCAGCCGGGCGCGAGCTGGTACATTGTCCGGCTCAAGGCCGGTCTGCAATTACGGATCGGAGGCGACGTCGATCGTCAAGACTCTGTCCGCGATGACCAGCGCTCGATGCGCCATCGACCCGCCTCGCATCAGATCCCGCGAACCGCCTGATCGAGATCATCATGCTCGAAGGCGCTGGCCATCCTCTCGACTTCGTTGCGCTTGAGTCCGACGCCCTGCGCAACGTCCCGCCAATTGGCAACGGCAGCGCCGACCTCACCGATGATGGACCACGTCTGATTCTGCTCGATACCAAACTCTCCAGCCACGCTTCTGGCCAGGTCGAGGGAACAGGTGCCGTCGTCAAGATCGATCTGCGTGCTGAGCACGCGCGGCCTGATATCAACCGGCACCGGATTAAGGTCGTAGGCGGGAGAGAGGCGCCATCCAGCGCCGCCCGCGTAGAGGAAGGCATGATTGCGAAGGTGATCATCCGTGTTCGAGACCAGGATGTTGAAGACAATGCGGCGCCATAGGGCCGCACGGTCGGCTTTGGCCGCCGCCCCATACCGGCGAAACGCATCCGCGACCTCCAGATAGCTGCGTTCCTCATTATCCGTAGCGCCGATCATGCTCATGGCCGACAGGAAGGGGATACGGTGACTTCCTTCACGGTCAAAGCGCCGCAGGACAAGAACGTCCTTTCCCGCGATCTCTTCCAGCCGCCACGCGGGTGTCGCAATTCCGGCTGAAGCGGCAAGCGTCAGCGCTACTGCTTCCCACCTATTGGTCGGATATACGTCATTCTTGTGCGGGAACTTTGCAATTGCCAGGGCACCATCCGGCTCACGCACAGACGCCTTTGGCCGGGCCCCGCCCAGCGAGGATCCAGGCGCCAGGAGCAGGCGCAGATCTTCATCTGTATCTTCATCGTCGGCAAACCTGTCGGCCGCCGACAGCAGCCTCGGCAACTCGACAAGTGGCGGCACGGGATTCTGGACTGGGTCCGCCAGAAACGGTCCTCCTGGCTTGAGCGAAAACCGAAGAGCCCCCTGGCGAGACTCATCATTCACGCCCAGCAAATAGTCGAGCTCCATGAGTGTCGGAGTCGTCTGGTTTTGGGCCGTGGCGCGCCGGCGGGCGGCCCTGCGCATCAGGACGCGGCCCCACCTGTCTGGCGCAGAGTCTCCAAAGGCACCGAAAATTGCCCTGTCGCCGCCCGAGTGAAACTGCCCTTTGGTGAGCGTCAACGCAGGTTCGAGGGCAAATCGCTGTTCATGATTCAGCCAGGCCGTGTCGTATTCGAATGACGAGCTCGTCTTTCCCTTGCGGCTATGTTCCCAAAGGCGCCCGACGAACAACGTCCTTCCCTGCAGGTCGATGTGTACATGGACAAGCCGCTCAGTCATTAACGGCCTGGCTAGGTTTCCCCGAGCGAAGATGGATCCGTTCCGGAAGGTTTTCTTCTGCCAAGGCGCGTCCGACTGCATCGTGCTGGGCATCGGCGAGCTCGGCGATTCGTTGCGCCATGCCGAGAACGAACAGGACTGCCGCATACAAGCCAAGCGAGACGGACGGATCGCCCTTTTCAATCTTGGTTAGTGTCGTGCGGCTGATGTCTGCCCGCTCGGCCATCAGCTTGGTGGGGATTCGCTGTCGTTTGCGCGCATCCTGCATGTCTCCGCCCAGCTTGCTGAGCGCCCGTCGCACGGGTATTGGTAATGGACTGACCGGACGCATATGCACCTCTATGTTCATTTAAACGAACACTACATCATTTTAATGCGTGTGTAAATGAACACTATTTACAGCCCCCCCTTGGAGAGGTGTGCTTGCGAGATTTGCTGGTGGACCGGGTGAGAATGGTCATACACCGGCCCAGCGACCCCCTTTTTTGCCTGACGAGGACCTTACGGTCGATACCCGGTGCCGTACGCACGGGCCTATAAGACCTTCCGTTCGGCGATCCTGCTCAGATCTGTCCGGACGCCTTGAAGGAGCTGGTGTGTGCCATTGCCATAATCCGGTTGCGTTTAAACTGAATGTAATAATTGAGGGACCGCGAAGGGTCAGGTCAACGGGTACAGGCTTCAGCGAACGCCAGGGGCAAGCCCGCAGAAGCCGAGAAACCTCGCATTTTATCCTCCATCTCGCACCACTCATTTGAGCAGAGGTATCGTTCTACCTCAACCTCAATCGTTGAGAATCCGAAGCAACAATATTCAAGCGCTTAACTCGGCATCTACTTTTTCAAGCGGGGCTGCTTGTCCGGCATCACCAGATCCACATGTGATACGCCGAGGGCTTGAGAGAGTTCGTACAAGGTTACGATGGTCGGGTTGCGCTTGCCCCGCTCCAATCCGCTCAGATACTGTTGGCTGAAACCTGAACGAACCTCGACCTCCTCTTGGGTCAAGCGCTTCTCGCGGCGCAGACGCGCAAAGTTTCGGCCCACCAGCTTCCGCATATCCATGCCACAAGAATATCGCTTACATATTCTAGTGTTATGTACTATAATATGTATTTACGGAGTCGATGTCGGCCATGGTCTGGGAGAGGTGCAAGGTGCCGATTAGATCTCAACCCAAAGGAAGTGCCCATCTTTCTCTCAGGAGAATTAGTCGGCATATCGATTATTCCGCATTCACCGACAGTCGCGATCCGCTTCGGAAGGATAGCTCATGAACCATGAAACGCTGGCGAGGTTCACGGAAGGGCGATCCCGGTCTGGAGTACCGAGTGAAGTCGGGGACACCTTGCAGTCCGTCTTCTCCCGCCAGTATGGCCAGCTTGTTCGGCTGGCGCGCTTGCGTGTGGGCGATACGGCAGATGCGGAGGACCTGGTGCAGGATGCTTTTGTGGCGGTGCAGCGGGCCTATGACGACCGGTCAGGTGAAGAGCTTCGTAAACTGCTCTTCACCACCTTGCGGAACCTCACAGTCAATCACCTCAAATCCGGCCACATGCGCCAGCGCCGGGCCTCCTTTGAGATCGGGGACATGCACGACGAGATAGCCTGCAGGCGGGGGGTGACGCCGGAGCGCCAGCTCATGGATTCCCAATTGCTGAATATTACCGAGGCCGTGATTGCCGGCCTGCCAGTGCGCCGGCGCGAGGCCTTGCGGTTGCACCGCTATGAAGGGCTGACCTATGACCAGATTGCTCGACGTTTGTCAGTCTCGCCGAGAACGGCGAAGACGGATGTTGCCGGGGCGCTCGCAGCCATTGCAGAAGGCCTCGAAAGAGGGGGGTAATCCATCATTGCAACCGGGTCGGACGATTATGCAGGGCAGCGGTGGGCCGCAGCGAGCCGGCATGGGGAGTTCTGTGCGGTCAATCTATAACCGGGCGCGGTATTGGGCGGAGCGGGTGGAGATGATGTCCTGGTGGGCCGGGCAGGTGCTGAGGCATACGAATGGCGGGGAAAGCTGGAATACGCCGTATACCCCCTATTGGTGAAACATGGCATCAGGCCTTGTGCCTGCGATCACCCCGCTGATCGCGGGGGCGGTTCGCTGCCGCCTCCCGGCGCCTGCGGCCCGGCTCGTCTCCGGACCCCACGCCTGCCCTGATCGGGCAGCCCTGCGGCGTGCGGGTGTCTCGCCGGTGATCGCGCCAGCCCGCGCTTCCCACTGCTGCGCAGAGGGGTCACGGGCTGTCTGGTCTCTACGAACCCGGTGAAGTTGCCAGACAGGGATAAGTTCGCGGGCCGCGTCTGAGGTTGAGGGAGCGGTGCCCGGCACGACATCTCCTTTCCGGCATCCATGAACGTCCCTTCTCAGACGGAGATGGGCGGACGACCGGTCTGCCCGGACCCGCCGCTGGCGCAAGGCGACGGGACTGAAAGCGTCCTGAAGCTACAAGGGCGTCCTACCTTTCCGCCTTGCACAACCGGCTAATGGGTCCGGCCTGCCGGCCTTCTCGCCGCCCACCCCCGCCTGATGCGGGAGGGACATTTGGGCGGGGAGACGAGACTGACGCCATGACCACACCGCAACCTTTAGCCCCCCTTGCGGCAGACGCTGCCCCCACAGCCACGAGCCGCCCCCGTATCTATGTGGCCTGCCTTGCCGCCTACAATAATCGCTGCCTGCACGGGCGATGGATCGACGCGACGACACCTGATGAGGTGATGGCCGAGGTTCGCGCCATGCTGGCGGACTCGCCGCTACCCGACGCCGAAGAATGGTCGATCCATGATTATGAAGGCTTCGAAGGCGCGCACCTGTCGGAATATGCGAGCTTCGAGACCGTCTGCAATCTGGCGGACTTCATCGCCGAACGTGGGAAACTTGGCGCACTGGTCCATCGCCATTTCGGCGACGATCTTGAGCAGGCGCGCGCTGCCTTTGACGATTATGCAGGCTGCCATCGCAGCCTCGCCGACTTTGCCGAGGAATTGCACCGCGACACCGGGACCGAAATCCCCGCAGCCCTCGAATACTATATCGACTGGTCAGCGCTCGCCCGCGACATGGAGCTTAATGGCGACATCATGGTGTTCGAGACAGGGTTCGAAAACGTTCACGTCTTCTGGACGCGGTGAGCGCCATGACCTTTACCACCCGTTTCGACGCATTTGCCTGCGAAGGCGATACGATCAGCTGTGAGGCCGAGGGTTTCACCGTGACCGCGCGTATCGTGTTTGACGATTGCCCGGACGCACCGGACCAGCGACAGGATGGGTTCTGGCCTTCGCTCTACAAGGATGCGCCGGGGTTCATTGGTGAGGCGGATCAGGAATCGGTCCGGGGGACCGATTCCCCGCCGGAACGCAACGGGTTCCGCCAGCGCTTTGCCAAGGCTCAGGCCAAGGCCGAAGCCGTCATGGAAGCATGGCGCAAGGGTGAGTGGTTCTATTGCGGGATCGTGCTCTCCATGGAGCGGGACGGCATCGCACTGGACGATCACGCCGCCAGCCTCTGGGGCGTCGAATGCAATTATCCGGGAACGGATAATAGCTACCTCACCACGGTTGCGAACGAGCTTCTGCCGGAGGCTCTGGACGCAGGAAGCGCCGCCGCCGCGCGCCTAACCCAGACTGTAAAGGGCTGGGCTTCGACATGAACGCGGCCCGCTTCCTCACTGAATTGCTCGGGCCTCGGCCCCGCATGACTTTGGTCATTGCGGAGGCCCAGGTCGCGGAAATCTGGGTCGAGGGTCGAGCGCCCCTGATCACCATCCGCGACTATGACTGGGGCGAAACCGACCCTGAACCAAGCCGCGACGGCGACGGCTTTCCCTTCACCAAGATCAACTGGAGAGGCCCGGCATGGGCGCTGGGCCTCTCGCTTTACCCGCCAGAAAAGGAGACCTCCATGGCACAGCCCGACCTCAAACATATCCCGCTCGACGAGCTTCGGATTTCCAAACTCAACATGCGCCACAGCAGGAAGAAGCCGGACGTGTCGGACATCCTGCCGTCCATCCGTGAGAGCGGTTTGCGCCAAACCCTGCTGGTCCGCCGAGAGGGCAAATATTATGGCGTGATCGCCGGACGCCGTCGCTTCTTTGCGCTGAAAGAGATTGCCAGGGAAACGGGCGAGACGCCGATGGTCCCCTGCGCAATCATGACCGAGAAGGACGCCGCGTCCGCGATTGCCGCCTCCGTGATCGAGAATGTCGGACGCCTTCCCGCGACCGAGATGGAGCAGTATGAAGCGTTCAAACGCCTTAATGATGAAGGCAGGGCGATTGAAGATATCGCCACCTTCTTCGGCGTGACCGAGCTTCTGGTGCGCCGTGTGCTCGCGCTTGCTTCGCTCGCCGAGCCGATCCGGAAGCTCTACGCCGAGGACGAACTTGACCGCGAAACCATCCGCGCGCTGACGCTCGCCACATCCGACCAACAGGCCGAATGGCTTCGCCTCTTCGAGAGTGAAACCGAGCGCGCCCCGATGGGCCGGTCCTGCAAGGCATGGATTACAGGCGGCGCGACCATCACGACCGAGAAGGCGCTGTTCGACCTCGATACCTATGAGGGACAAGTGACGGCTGACCTGTTCGGCGAGCATGGCGTGTTCGTGGATGCGGACCAGTTCTGGCAGGCGCAATCCGCCGCGATAGCCGCGCGGATCGAGGCGTACAGGGAAGACGGCTGGAGCGATGTCATCTGCCTTGAGCGCGGGGCGTATTTCCATCGCTGGGACCATGTCCAGTGCGCCATGGAAGATGGCGGGAAGGTCTTCATCGAAATCCGCCATGATGGCACGGTCCAGTTCCACGAAGGACAGCTGACCTCCGCCGAGGCCCGGAAGCGTCAGCAGGGTTCGAAGGGTGATAGCGATACGGTTCCAGCAGCAATTCGTCCTGAAATGTCCGGCCCACTCGCGGAATATATCCTGCTCCACCGACATGCCGCCGCGCAAGCGAGCCTGGCCGCGTCGCCCGCAATTGCCCTTCGCCTGATGGTCGCGCATGCGATGGCTGGGAGCGCTCTCTGGGATGTCCGCCCGTTTGAGCTTCGCGCCCGCAAGGATGAGACACAGGCGAGCGTGGAAGGCGGTACATCAGTCGCTGCACTGGCCGAAGCGACCGCGCAGACCGACGCCCTGTTCAAGGCGCTCAACGTCAATCCCGCCCTTCGCCGGAATGGGGATGACTATCGCTTGTGCGAGCTTTTCTCTGCGCTGCTGGCCATGTCGGACGAGGAAGTCCTGACTGTTCTGGCGAGTGTCATGGCCCGCACGCTTGAGGCCGGGAATGGCATCGTCGAAGCCGTCCTGCATGTCTGCGGCACGGAATTGTCGGAGGCGTGGAAGCCGGACGAGGTCTTCTTCGACCTCACCAAGGATAAGCGCGCTATCAATGCGATGATCGCTGATATCGCGACGACTTCGCTCGCGGACTCCTGCCGGAAAGATACGGGCAAGGCGCAGAAGCAGGTGCTGGCAAACCGGATCGCGGGTGAGGGTTGCGAGGCCAATCCCGACTGGCGACCGGGCTGGATGCAGGTGCCACCAACACGCCTTGTCGAGGGGGCCGGATCACCGCCTGCCGATGCGTGGACACGGGTCGCGGGCCTGTTCGAAGCGGAGGACGAAAACGCTTCCGATGAGACGCCGCAACCGCAACAGGATGCTGCCTGAACATTCGTCTCCTGTTCAGCAGCATGTGGGGCCGTCCGGTGTCTGTCACCGGGCGGCTTGCACTTAACCTGGCAGCCTTTTCCTCGCCTCGCAAAGTAATTTGCCCTACGTTAGTAGTTTTTGTAGGGCAAATCTGTTATCTCCCACAAAACTCAATTCCGTAGGGCAAATCATGACCTCCTTTCCACTCGCTATTCAGACCGCCTATCAGGACCTGCTCGAAGCTCACAAGATGAGGGCCGTTTCCGATCTGGGCGGCACGCCGTTCCTGAAGGATCAGGGCGCTCAGGGAAGCTACTGGTATGCCCGGCAACGTATCGGCGACCGCGTCATTGACCGGTATATCGGACGCGACACAGACGACCTTCGCCAGCGCATCGAGAAAGCGAAGGAAGAACTTGAAGACCAGAAGGTGTTCGAGAGACGATGCGGCAGTCTCGTCGGACAACTTCGCGCTGCAGGCCTGCCTGCGCTTGACCGCGACACAGGAAAAGTCCTCAACGCCATGGCCCGCGTCGGAACGTTCCGTCTTGGCGGCACACTGGTCGGAACGCACGCGTTCCGACTCTACAGCGCAGAGCTCGGCGTAGGTATGGCCGAAGCGCTCGCTGTGACCGAAGACGTCGATATCGCAGCCTTCGAGAACCTCAAACTGGTGATCGACGACAAGGTCGATCCCTCTCTGGCCGATACATTCAAGGAACTGAAACTCTCGCCCGCGCCCGGTCTCGACCGCAAGAACAGGCCGACTAGATGGACCATGCAGGGCGGCGGCACGATGGTGGATTTTCTGGCCCCCAGGATGAGGGAAGAGAGCGATATCCTGATGCTCGAACCGCTCGGCGTATATGCACAGGCGCTCGCTTTTCTGAACTTCCTGATCGCCGAACCGATCCCTGCAGTCGCCCTCTATCGTAGCGGCATTTTAGTGCAGATTCCGCGCCCGGAGCGATACGCCATACACAAGCTCATTGTGGCGCAACGCCGCGCAGCAAGTTCTCAGGGCAAGGCACAAAAGGACCTCGCTCAGGCGGAAGTTCTCATCCGGATACTCTCAGAAGATCGCCCCTACGCAATTCAAGAGGCGTATGAGACAGCCTTGGGCACTGGCCCGAAATGGAAAGACGCAATCGAAAACTCGCTGGCCCAACGTCCCGCCATCGCCAAGCTGATCAAGTCGCTCTGACCCTGAGCCCGAACGCATGCAGCTACTACACCTGAATCAATAACCAAAAGACGCTGAGGGGTGCCAATGAAAAATGCCATCGGAAAAATCGCGCGTCTTGAGGCCTCGATGGACACCTTCAGGATGTTTGCACGCGGTCCGATTTTACTTTCCTGAAGCGTGCCTGGGCCACCTTGCTCCCGTCTTTGCCTTGAAGACCTGGCCGCGGCCTGAACGGCCATGAAACCGCCCTCAGCGAAGAAATTTCCCCGGCGCGTTCGCGCCTTCCTCGCGCAGCAAAATTCCCCGCCCGTCCGGTGCTCCGCGGTGCTGCGCCCGCATGCGGTTCAGGACCAGCTCAGCCCGTCCGGGCGGTCCGGCGTCGACGGGGACAAGGGGTTCCCGGAGACTTAGCCAAGGAACGAAAAGGAGACCCCCATGGCAAACGCACTCGGATATGTCAGCGAGACCAAGTCGGGATTTGAAGGCACCCTCGCAATGATGAATCTCTCTGCCGCAATCCGCATCGAGAAGAATGCTGAAAAGACCGAAGAAGGCCATCCGGACTACCGCATCTATGCCGGTGAAACCTCGACCGAGATCGGCGGTGGCTGGATGCGCAAGTCGAAGGCATCAGGGCGCGATTATGTCTCGCTCACCCTCGCCGACCCGCAGATCGGACCGCGCCGGATCTTCGCCAACCTTGCCCCGGTCAAGGGCAAGAAAGGCCGGCACGTGATCCTCTGGAACGCCCGCGACTAGCAGGCAAATCAGGCCTCCATCTGGCCGCACCGGGTCTCGTCCCGGTGCGGTCATTGCTGTGCTTAGGATGAAAGGCCTGGTCTTTCAATTGATGCAGAGTTGATCGTCAGCATATGCGCTGCCGGTGCCCGTATAGTCCCCGCGCCTTCGGAAATTTGGCAAGATACGCATCCGCCACATTTGACGATGGATGACGCGACGATCACGCGGAGCTGGCCTAAAGATTGCGGGATTCGGGTGGTGCACAGAGGTTTGCAAGATTCAAGTTGATGCACCACCATGAACCTATCACCTTATATGTTAAATGATAATTTGGTGCATTTTTGATAGAGTTGTGGAGCACAGAATCCGGCAGTTCTTCAGCATGTACAGCACATCGTGTGCACCAAAGGACCAAGTTAATTGCATACTATTGCACGCAGCTGCTCCGCGTGCTCGGAGTTCAGACTTTGATTCAGAAAGCCTCCAAGTATTCTCGACGGTTGGAAAGCTTCTAATTCCAGGATCGCAAAAAAATGAAACCCCGGGTAAATCTTCGGCTCAAAGAAAAGCTGCACAATCAACTAAGTCAGACGGCCGCGATGCGCGGATGCAGCAAGACAGAAATTCTTGAGGAAGCTCTAAGCAATTTCTTCGATCCAGAACGGAACCGCGCTCTGGAACAGCGGGTCGTATCCGAATTGCGAGTTCTTGAACTTCGAATGGCGAGCTTGGAGAAAGAGGCAAAAGTCACGAAAGAGACGATTGGCCACTTTGTTTTCTACTGGCTCGTCAAATGTGATCCTATTCCGAAGAAAAAGCGAGATAAAGCTCACGAGCTCGGTCGCCGCCGCTTCGCTTACTTCGAAGGCCAGGTTGCCAAGATAATCGGTCAAGGTGGCAAATATTTTAGTCAGGCGAAGTGATTTACTTTCGCTTCCGACGTTGCTGAAAAGTTACCCAGCTAAATCGATCTCTTAGGTAGGTTCTAGAGTTCTCGCTCCTACACGTAGGCACAAGCAAGACGTCGGTCGGCTTACGGGTCCCCGCACCCCATCACCATACTTCATCGATAGTACTTCACAGCTCGATCAGTGAGCCGGCATTAATCGATGCAGCGGTTGACGCGCAGCGCATATCGCCGATTAGCAGCGATGCAAACCGATCTTGGAACAGTAGAGATGTGCAAGCGAATCATCGAAACTGCGTCGATAGAGTCCTCCCAACACGGATAATCAATTGAGATAGTTTTTGTATAGATAATGAGATAGTTTTGCATGCGTTTATTCCATAACATTCTGTTTATAAATGAATTTTAATTTCGTTTTGATCCCTTCACCCGCTCCAGTCTTTCCGCCCCCTACCGGGCCCGGCCTATGCTCCAGGCATGCTCGATTGGCCGATGATCCTGAAATGCCATGCACATGTACCGGTCTGGTTCTGGCCGGTCCTGTGGCATTACCTGCGCCGACTGGACGTAACGAGGGCACTCGCCAGGGCCGAAGGCCGCAAGGGCTTCATGTGGCATGTCGAGCGTAATGGCGTGATCTGGATTTCGCACGTCGATGCGAGCGAGGCCGAACGGCGCGCACGCGGCGAGCTGCCGCGCGATTTCAACCGGACGCCATGGACCCAGCTTGAAACGCATTTCGAGGCGGTACTCCTGGCGCGTCTGCGGGAAGGCGTGAACTGTATCGAAGGTGTACTGCTACTGTACCGCTGCTGCACTCTTGGTGCACTGCTCGGCCCAGCCGGCACTGCGCTTGCCCTGCTCCACCCACCCTGACGATCAGACCAGACTGAATTTCATGCCTCGCGCCGCTGATCGCTCCGATCCAGTGGCCGCTCGTGCTGCGCTCTATTCCGCCGCGACAGCGACGGGGGCGCCAGGCCGGACCGCACGGCGGATGACATCGCCATAACCGCGCGAAATGCAGTCTGTCCCGTCATAGAACCCCCGCTCGGACAGTTTGCGGTGCAGCCCGGGCAAATTGTAGGGCGGAATGCTGGCCAGGAGGTGATGCTCCAGGTGATAGTTCACATTGTTCGGCGCAACGAAGAGACGCTGCCAGAACGGGGCGGTCGTGGTGCCCGTATTGAGGCGGGCATCCAGTTGCGAGCGGTCAATTGCTGTCCCGTGTTCGCCGATCTGGCGCAGACGAACAATGGCCGGATAAATGAAGATTTCGGCGGCCCACCACATCAGATAAGCCCATGGCGCGCCGGTTGCGGTCAGGGTTGCCAGCAGGATGATGTGAAAGGCAAGCCACTTCCAGTTTCTCGACAGCCGGAACTTGCGGATCTTGAACAGCGTGTCGCGAAACCCTGTCTGGCCCGTAAGATCGCGCTTGAACTTGCGCACAAGGCTTTCTCGCGGAACGGGATAATTCTTCACGAAAACAATGTCCGGATCGTCCGGTGTGCCGGCATATTTGTGATGTTTGAGGTGATAGGCGCGATAGGCTGCCAGCGAGATATTCATCGGCGCGCCGACGATCCATTCACCGACAAAATCGTCAACGGTCTTGCTCTTGAAGAAGGCGTGATGGGCGCAGTCATGATTGATGATACCAAGCCCCAGCTGCCGCCCGCCCAGAACAAGGACGCCCAGCAGGATCGTGAACGGATTGGTCCAGATGATCGCAAGAGCAAAAGCCGCAACGATGAGGCCCCAGTTCCAGACCAGTGTCGCCATCGCTTTCACATCCGACTTTTCCCGCAGCTCGCGCAGTTCATCCTTTGACAGGGCATCAGACAGCTTCATTAAAGTCGGCATGAGGCAACTCCCGCTTGATCGACAAGGTCTTTATTACATATAATTACACATTAAGTCAAACTATGTATTATTTCAGCCCCCTCAAAGCGTCTGACATGTCCGCACGCGGTCTTGTCCTCTCCCTGCTCAGCAGTGTGGGGGCTGAACAACAGCCCGTGGCACGACTTGTCCATGCTGGCGCCCTGTTCGACATCGAACCCTCCACAATGCGCGTCGCCATCACACGCCTGCAGCAGAACGGTCTGCTGGAGAGCCGGGAGCGCGGTGTGTACCAGGCCGGCCCAAAGGCGAAAGCGCTCACCAGGCGCGTCCAGCAATGGCAGGATGTGACCAGCAAGACGCGGGATTGGACCGGTGACTGGCTGGTCGCCCTGACCCATCATCTCGGCCGTACCGACCGCAAGCAGGTTCGCGCCCGGGAACGTGCGCTCGCCCTGTCAGGCTACCGCGCCGTCGATGGCGCAATCTGGGTGCGCCCCGCCAATCTCGCCCGTGAAATCGACGCGCACAGACGCGACCTGATTGAAATCGGCGCAGATGATCAAATCCTCGTCCTGCAAGCCAGTTCTTCAGCGCCGGACCGGCAACAGGACTGGGCAGGCCTGTGGTCCGTCAATGACCTGGAGCGCACATACCGCGAAGCTATCAGCACGATGTCCGCCAGCCTCGCCGGGCTGGACAAGCTGACCCCTGATCAGGCCGCACGTGAGACGCTGCTCATTGGCCAGGCCGTTATCCGGTCAATCAACTTCGATCCCCTGCTACCGCCAGAACTCGCGAATGCGGCCCTGTTCGAAGAGATGGTCGACGCGATGAAGACCTATAATGAACACGGACGGCGCTGCTGGAGTGCGTCTTTCGAGCAGCTGTCCGAAACGGACGAAACCTAGAGAAATTCGCGCAAGGTCTGCATGAAGAGTTCGAACCGGTCATGGTGCAGCCAGTGGCCAGCCTCGGGGAAGAGTTTCACCTCGGCATTGCTGAAATACTGGTCGCGCCCATCCTCTGCCGGATTGGAGGCCCAGCTCTTCTCGCCATAGAGCAGCAGGGTCGGACAGGCAATCGAAGCCCAGAGCTGGTGTAGCTGGTCCAGCGTCAGATCGATCGGCGACCAGACCCGCAGATAATTGTCGAACTTCCAGCTATAGGAGCCGTCCTCATTGCGCGCGATGCCATTAATGGTCAGGTGACGCGCTTGTTCTTCGGACAGGAAACTGTTCTCATCCTTCATCCGCGCATAAGCTTCTTCCAGCGAATTGTATCGCCGCGGCTGACGGCCCGACGCCGCGCGTTTGTCCGCCACGAAAGTGCGGATACGCTCCTGCATCGGGGTCGCTTCGCGCTCGGCAAGCATCGCCGGCGACGGGCCCAGCCCCTCAATGGCGACAAGCTTGCTGACATTTTCCGGATAGAGCCCGGTATAGCGCAGCGCGATGCTCCCGCCCAGCGAATGCGCGACCATCTTCACGGGACCGAGCTTCAGCTGATGGATGAGCTGGGCAAGGTCATATATATAAGCCTGCATGCTGTAATTGCCCTCAGGCGACCAGGCGCTGTCGCCATGCCCGCGAAGGTCCGGAGCAATGATATGGAAGTCCTTGCGAAGTTCCTCGGCCACCCAGTCCCAGCTACGACAATGGTCACGCCCGCCATGCACAAGCAGCAGCGGCGGCGCATCCTGATTGCCCCAGTCGACATAGTGAAGCTTCAGGCGTTGCGAAAAATAGGTGTGAGAAACAGGGCCGTGGAGTGTCATGTAATGCCTGATAAACTGAAGCGGCCAGCTAGGCGAGCCCCTTCGCCTTTATCCAGGCAGAACAGGTTTCGACAGCTTCCGGCAGCAAGTCGGGCCGTTCTATGTAGTAGTGATCGGCGCCCTTGATGTCGTGATACTGCTTGTTGTCGTGGCCAACCGCATCGAACAGGCGCTGCGCATGACTGGGCGTACAGGCAAGATCGGCGGTATTATTGATGACGAGGACAGGACAGCTAATCCGGCCCGCATTCACATATCCGTTCGCATTGGTGTCGTCATGGCTCCACTGCGACAGCCATGAGCGCAGCGTCGTGAACCGCGCAAGCCCGACCGGTCCGTCATTCGCCACCGACGGCTTGCCGAGATAGCATTGATAGGGACGGCGGTCTGACGCATCCTGGGTCGGGTCCGTCCAGCGCACATCGGCCATTGTCCCCTGAACGCAGAAACAACGCTCCCGATTGGGCTCATCGGAGGCGCGGATCGCAGCAAGCTCGTCCTTGACCCAGGCCGTAATCCGCCGGTTGCGGGCCAATTGCGCCGCGCGGAAGCGGGCGACAAATGCATCGCTATATGGCGGCTGGTCGGGGCAGGCCGGGTCGTAAATGTTGAGCGACTTGTCACGGCTAAAAGGACGGGCCTCATCGGTGATCGAAGGATCCATCCATTGGGTCAGCGTCACGGCGCGGCTCAGATGCGCTGCCAGCAGCATGATGCCATCGGCCGGTACGAGGCCAAGCGCTGTAATATCAAACGGATCTCCGCCCGGCGTTTGCGTAATTGTCGGTGTCTCCGCCTGGTCCTGATAGACGAGCGATAAAGATCCTCCGCCCGACCAGCCACCGAGTATAACCCGCTCATAACCCAGCCGCTCTTTCGCCTGACGAATGGCCGCGCCGAGATCGGCTATGCATTTCTCCATGATGAGAGCGGTGTCGTTTCCACGATAGCGTGGGTTTACATAGATGACGTGATGACCGGCGCGCGCCAGCGCATTGACCAGCGGCAGGAAGGCGCCGCCCCCGATCGGATGCGAGAAGACGATGACGGATCTGGAGCTTGTCCCCGCCTCGTAAATCCGCTGACACTCGACAACCACCGTTTCGCCCGCGCCGCCATAGACATCCTTGAAGGCAGACTTTTCCTTGTGCAGCACCAGATAGGGCTCGCGTGTCAGCGCCATTTCTCATCCTCCCTGCAGCAGGCCAGACCATGTTCCTGCCCGGTCCTGCCTCTGCGACAATCTTGGCGATCGCGCCCGCCTGGTCCAGTATGACGCCAAGGAAACAGGCAAAGACTTGTTGGAGGATACGCGCATGATCAAGCCTACCGGAATTCACCACATCGCCGTGATGACGGGCGATATGAAAACCCAGCTGGAATTCTTTACCGACGTTCTTGGCTGCAAGCTCTCGGCGATTTTCGACATGCACGGCGTGCCGGGCGGCATTCACGCTTTCGTACATCTCGCTGAGGATTGCTATTTCTCTCTGGTCCAGCTTCCGGGCGTCGAGGATATCCCCGTCGAACTCGGCAAGACCCATTCCGGCACCGGGGCAGGCCCCAGCGCCGCCGGCACGATGCAGCATCTCGCCTTCAAGGTGGACAGCGACGAAGACCTGCTGGCCATCCGGGACCGCATCCGAAAGAAGGGCATCAATGTCATCGGTCCAATGGACCATGGCATGTGTCGCTCGATCTATTTTGCCGGGCCAGAACAGCTGACGCTGGAGGTCGCCACCTCGGACGAAGAAGTTGAACAGGCCCGCTGGATTGATCCGTCAGTCCTCGCCAAGGTGGGCATCAGCGAGGCAGACGCTGCGCGTTTTGCCAATCCGGACGATTATTCCGGCGAGGGCGGCAAAGTCCGCCAGCCGCCCTATGACCCGGCCAAGCCGCATCAGGCCTATCCGAAAGAAATGTATGAGCAGATGCTGAAAGCGCCTGACGAGATGGTATTGGCCTCGTCGAAAAGGTTTTCAGAACCACCCGTGCCTGCCTGAAACCCCTCAGGCCAGCGGCTTCTTGAAATTGAAAGACGTGATGGTGAAGCCCTCACGAAAATAGAAAGCATGCGCGCGTTCCCGCTGGGTCCCGGAATCAAGGATCAGGACTTTGGCACCGAGACGTTTTGCTTCGGCCTCTACCCAGGCCAGGAGCGCCTGACCGATCCCGCTGGACCGCGCAGCGCTATCGGTCACGAGATCGTCGACATAGACCATGTGCCCGGTGGCCAGCCTGATTTCCTCACGGAAGGTTGCACAGCCAATACAACGTCCATCCTGCCAGGCAGCGATCAATCTCGCGCCATCCGCCAGCACGGCCCTGACCGACCGGACATAGTCGACTTCGGCAATGTGTGGCCGCAGCTGTGACATCACTGGAAAGGTTTGCGGGATATCCTCGTCGCTGACCTCTCGGATGTTCGTCATGTCATTTCCTCACTGGGACGCATGGCCTCATAGAAGGCGATCGCAGCGGCGTTGGACACGTTAAGGCTTTCCATGCCCGGCACCATTGGAATGCGCGCCAGCGTCGCGCAGGCCTTGGCCACGGCAGGCCTGAGGCCTGAGCCTTCTGCGCCCATCACAAATGCCACGCGAGCCGCACCGGAGACGGATTGTTCGATAGATTCATGTGCTTCACCAGCCAGCCCTATCGTATGGTAGCCCGCATCGCCCAGTGCATCGATGGCCCGGGCAATATTCACCACACGGATTTCCGGCACAGTTTCGATTGCCCCGACAGCGGCTTTCGCCACAACGCCCGTGATGGGCGGCGTATGACGGGTCTGAAGGACAAGCCCGCCAACGCCGAAGGCCGCGGCCGAGCGGAAGATTGCGCCGAGATTGTGCGGGTCGGACAATTGGTCAAGCACGCAAAGCCGGACTGGCGCATCCGGACGCGCGATCAGGTCAGCCAGGTCGACCGGTTCGAGCGGCTTTGTCTTGATCGCCAGCCCCTGATGCACCGCTCCCGGCGGCAAAAGTTTGTCCAGGGATTTCGGGTCCATGATCTCGAAGTGATCGAACCCGGCGCGACGCGCAGCATTCTCGGTTGCGACACATCGCACGATCTCGCGATTGTCATTCCTGATCGCGGCCTCGACCGCGTGTTGACCCCACAGCCAGACCGGGGCCGACGGGTCAGTTGCAGGCCTTGCTGCAGTTCGCCGTTTCTCATGGTTGCGTGCGATAGGCTTCATCCCTATAAAGCGCGCTTCGGTGCGCCGGTGACTGCTGTTGCAGCCATTTGGCGTCCTGTTCCGGCGACGTCAATCCAGCGTCGCAGGGCATGCCCTGGAGGGGTGGCCGAGTGGTTAAAGGCAGCAGACTGTAAATCTGCCCGCATAGCGTACACAGGTTCGAATCCTGTCCCCTCCACCACTGCTCTGTTGTCTGGTATGATCCAGCCAACGTTCGAGACATCGGGCGGGTATAGCACAACGGTAGTGCAGCAGCCTTCCAAGCTGAGGATCTCGGTTCGATTCCGTGTACCCGCTCCAACTCGATGTTTCGCAAAATATAACCGCTCTTTAAGCCAATCGTGCGCAAGACTTGTCCGCGCCCTCCCCTTCTTTTTGGCAGAATGTTGCCCGAAGGCCACGATTCTCGCTTCGTTGGAGATTGACTTCCAGACCTCAAAACGCGTAATTCAACATCTGTTGAACTCAACGCTTGTTGAAACAGGGCCGCTAGTGCCCGTGGGAGGAAATCAGAATGCGCAATACACCCAATAAATTCCTGCTTGCCGCGCTGGCCGCAACGGCAATGTCGCCAATTCTGCCGGCGGTCGCCCAGGACACGGCAGATACAGAAAGCGCCGACAATCAGCGCCGCTTCACCACTGTCACCGTGACAGCGCAACGCCGGGAACAGAGCCTGGTGGACGTGCCGGTTTCCGTGTCCGCTTTCGATGGTGACCTTCTGGCGGACCTCGGCGTCTCCGATCTCACGGAAGTCGCAAAGATTTCACCGAACGTGACCCTTGAAGTTTCCCGTGGCACGAACACGACCCTCTCGGCCTTTATCCGCGGCGTCGGACAGCAGGATCCGGTCGCAGGGTTCGAGGCCGGCGTCGGCCTCTATGTCGACGATGTCTACCTGAACCGCCCGCAAGGCGCTGTCCTTGATGTCTATGATGTCGAACGCGTTGAAGTCCTGCGTGGCCCACAAGGCACGCTCTATGGCCGCAATACGATTGGCGGCGCGATCAAATATGTGACCAAGGGCCTGTCCGATACGCCGACTTATGAGCTCAATCTCCGGGCCGGCTCGTATAACCAGCTCGACGGCATCCTGACGACCTCACTCCCCGTCACGGATAACTTCCGTGTCGGCGCCGCTGTTGCAAGGTTTGATCGCGACGGCTTCGGTGAAAACATCATCACCGGCGAAGAGAACTACAACAAGAAACTTTTTGGCGCACGGATATCTGCCGAACTGGACGTCACGGACACATTCCAGCTTCGCGCTGCCGCTGATTATTCGCTCGACAAGTCGAATGCGCGCCAGGGCCACCGCCTGATCCCTGACCAGCTTCCGCCTTTCGATTACCCCGTCCTGGATGACGTTTTCGATACGCGGGCCGGTCTCAATGTCGTTCCGCAGGAAGTGGAAGCCTATGGCGGCTCCCTCGTGGCCGATTGGGAACTGAATTCCAACTGGACGATCAAGAATATCCTGGCTTACCGTGAGGATGAAAGCACCAGCCCGATCGACTTTGACTCCCTATTTGAGGCTGACCTTGATGTGCCGGCGATCTACAAGAACGACCAGTTCTCCGAGGAACTGCAACTTCTCTATTCCAGCGACCGGCTGAATGGCCTGATTGGCTTTTACTATCTCGATGCAAATGCCTCGACAGTCTTCGATGTGCTGCTGGCCAATACCGGGGCCGCAGTTGGCCTGCCGGGCCTCAACGCCCAGACCTTTGGTGATGTTGGCACGGAAACCTGGTCCATCTTCGGTGACTTCACATACGATCTGACCGACCAGCTCAGCGTTTCGATCGGTGGCCGCTACACGGAAGATACGCGCACATCGCAAGTTCTTCGCCGCACCTATATCGGCGGATTCTCGGAGTTCTTCGGCGGCAATCCGACGCTCATCGCCACGACATCAGACTTTAATGGCGAGGCTGACTTCGACGATTTCAGCCCGCGCATTGCCGTCGGCTACAAGCTAACGCCGGACTCCAACGTCTATGCCTCCTACTCACAAGGCTTCAAGGGCGGCTCGTTTGACCCCCGCGGCCAGACGACAGCGGCCCCTGACCTGGATCAGGACGGAACCGTCTCGGACGCTGAAATCTTCGAGTTCATGCAGTTCGACCCGGAAGAAGTCGATTCCTATGAAGTCGGCTACAAGGCCAGCCAGCTTGGCGGCCGGGTAAATTACAGCCTCGCCGGCTTCTACTCCGACTATAAGGACGTGCAGGTGCCCGGTTCTATCGGTGTGGACACCGATGGGGACGGCGTCAGTGACAGCTTCTCCGGCGTGACAACCAATGCCGGCGCCGCGACGATCTGGGGCGTTGAATTCGAAGGCAATGCGACGCTTGCCGAAGACATGGCGAGATCCGGTGACCTGCTGAATTTTGGCTGGTCGCTCGGATATCTCGACGCGCAGTACGACGAATTCATTGACGCATTCGGCAACAATGTCGCCGACGACCGCGTCATCCAGAACACGCCAGACTGGACCGCCAACGGCCGGATTGCCTATGACACGCCGTTTGCAGGCGGCAACCTGCTGATCAATACGGCGCTGTCATATCGCGGCGACTCGAGCCAGTTCGAAGCCCCGAACCCGTTCCTCGACCAGGAAGCCTTCACCCTCTGGGATGCAAGCATCCGCTGGGAAACGGCTGACGAGCGCTGGGGCTTCAGCCTGAACGGCAAGAACCTGACAGACGAGGAATACATCGTCGCGGGCTACAACTTCGTCACGGTAAATCCTGACGGAACCTTCACGCCTACACTCGGCCTCGAGGGCACGCTGACGGCCTTCTACGGCGATCCTCGCACAGTCACGTTCGGCATCGATTATAAATACTAGGAGCAAACTCCCGGAAACTTGCAAACCTTGCGGCGTCCTTTCGGGGCGCCGCTTTTTTTATGGGTTGCAGATCTTTTCAAAGCCAGCGGTCACGAAATCGACCATCTGGACAAAGCCACCCTCAAGGTCCGTCGAACAGACCTTGCCATGGGAGAGATGATCAAGGCGCCCAGTCTGCGCAAAGGCCAAGGTCAGCGCGCCAGAGAGGCAGTGATAGCCCCAGTAAATCGCTTCATCGCTTGCATCGGGCAGCGTTTGGCGCAGGGCTTCTATGAAACGCTCAATCGCCGGGTCGAACGATTTCGTCATCAGCTGTCCGCCCCAGATGGTTGAAGAGTTCACATATCCGACCAGCGCATAATAATTGCGCCACCCCGGTTCGGACAGGTGAGGGCCGGTCAACATGGGGCGCAAATAGGCATCAATGATCGAGCGCACACTCGCCGGACCGGGCGCCGCATCCTTTAGACAGGCGTCCAGCGCATCAAGGCGCCATTTATTGAGAAGTTCCGCACGGCGCTGAAACGTCTGTTCGAAAAGCTCGTGCTTGCGGCCGAAATGATAATTGGCGAGCGCAACATCAACGCCCGCCTCGCTTGCGATGGACCGTAAAGTCACTGCATCATAGCCATGTTCGGCAAACAGCGCCTCGGCAGCATCAAGGATTGCAGTTCGGCGCGAGGTCCGCGCTTTGACTTCGGTCATCTGTATCCGCCACGTCAGAAAGCAGAAAGATTAGAGCGAACTATCACGATTGCAAAGCGCTGCGCCTTGCGCTTTGCCAAGCATGTTTTGTTCATTGCCCACACTGTCGCTTGACGGCACCCCTCATCTGTTTCAACAATTGTTGAAATTCTTATCGATGCGACATGGGTGCGGCAAGCGCCAAACTACAAAAGCAGGGGTCGCAGGGCGCTAAATGGGAGGCATGCGCCGGAACGTCTTGACCGGGATTGACCGGTGCCGTTCGCACTTGCGGATAAACGGCACCTTCAATGCCGCCGGGCGTCCGGTTGGTAAACAATGACAATTCCAACATCGACACTGCCGAAGCCTGCTGCCTCAAGTCGCACCTGGGTGCTGATCGTGCTGACCCTCGTCTATACGTTCAATCATGTTGACCGGCAGATCCTGATTACGGTGATTGAACCGATCAAGGCCGAGTTTGGCTTGCGCGACGAACAGATCGGCCTGCTGACTGGCCTCGCATTCGCGGCCTTCTATGCAACGCTGGGCATTCCGGTGGCCATGTGGGCAGATCGTGGCAACCGTCGCAATATCATCTCGCTGGCCTTGCTGGTCTGGTCCGGCATGACGGCGCTCTCCGGGCTAGCCCAGAATTTCACGCATCTGTTTATCGCCCGCATGGGCGTAGGGGTTGGTGAGTCGGGGGGCACGCCGCCCGCGACCAGCATGATAGCCGACCTCTACCCACCGCAGCATCGCGCCTTCGCGCTCGGCGTCTATACGACCGGTATCGGCTTCGGGATCATGATCGGGTATATTCTCGGCGCCTTTGTCTATGCCCATTTCGGGTGGCGCGCCGCTTTTTTCGCTGCCGGCATACCGGGCATTATCCTGGCGCTGCTGCTACGCTTCACCGTCACGGAGCCTGTTCGCGGCTTTGCCGATGCACGCGAAACCACCGAAGAGGCACCGGGCTTTCTTGAAACCCTGAAGTTCATGTTGAACCAGCAATCCTACATGCTGATACTGCTGGGCTGCCTGATGATCTGTATCTCGGCAAACGCCTTCGTTGCCTTCACGTCCAGCTATCTGCAGCGGACATTCGACGTCACCGTTTCTCAGGTTTCCCTGCCGCTTGGCCTGCTGATCGGCGGTGTCGGCGGGATTGGCGCCATGGTGCTTGGTGTGCTGTGCGACAGGCTTTCGGCAAATGACCTGCGCTGGCGGCCCTGGATCATCGCGGCCTGTAGCGCGGCGGCCCTGCCTTTCGCGTTCATGATGCTCAGCGCGCAAAGCGTTCAGATGGCCTATGTCTGGAACATTGTTCCGAGCTTCGTGGGGCTGATCTACGCGTCCATCGCCTACACCGCGACGCAGGAACTGGTGAAAGTCCGCATGCGCTCTGTGGCGGCAGCTTTCACGCTGTTCTGCCTGACGCTTATCGGCATTGGCGGCGGCCCGTGGATTGCTGGGCGGATCAGCGATTACTTTGCCGCCGCAGGCCACGCCGCGCCGCTTGCCGATGCCTTGAAAGTCATCCTGTGCTTCAACGCGGCGAGCATTGTCCTGCTTGTCCTGGCCGGTTTCAGGTATCGGACAGATGCCGTGCGCGCAGCTGCCTAGCTGACCTTGCGCACTTTCGTCCGCTCCGGGGCTTGCGCGACGAACGACTTGAGGAACTCGATGGCAGCATCCGGTTTGACAGGACGGGAGATGAAATAGCCTTGCGCGGAATCAGCCCCCATTCCACTGAGCATGGCGAGGACTTCAGCGCTCTCGACGCCCTCAGCGGTGACAGTCATGCCGAGGCTGTGCGCCAGGTCGATGGTCGACTTGATGAGCAGGACATCCGAAGAGCCGGCCGACAACGGTATGACAAAGCTCTTGTCGATTTTCAGTTCGTGGGCGGGAATTTGCTTCAAGTAGGATAGCGACGACAGGCCGGAGCCATAGTCATCGATCGAGATTTCAATGCCTGCATCCCGCAGCTTCTGGATATTGGCAAGCGCCAGCGCCGGATCATCAATCACGGCAGTTTCCGTCACTTCGAAACAGTAGCTGGAAGCTTCGTCCCCGACAAAGGCAATGGACCAGTCGAGAAATTCCGTATCGGTCAACAGGCGCCCGGACAGGTTCACCGCCATTTTGATGTCGAAGCCGGCATCCCTGAAACGATGACGCTCTGATTTGACCTGGCGCAAAACCCATTCGCTCAGCGGACGGATGTGGCCGGTTTCTTCAGCTGTGCGGACAAACTCTTCGGGTGAGACAAAACCATGCACCGGGTGCTGCCAGCGCAACAAGGCTTCGGCGCCGGCAATCGATTGTGAACGCAGGTCAATTTTTGGCTGGTAAGCCATGTAGACGCTGCCGTCCTGCAGGCCATCGATCATTTCGCTCATCAGGGACAGCGTGCCGCTCGGATCGCCGTAAACGTCACCGTCGAACTCGAATATCGGGGCATGGCGTTCCCGACCCTGCTGCAACGCAATGACTGCCCGGTCGATTGCGCCGAGCCGGTTGAGCTTTTCGTGCGGCGCAAACCCGACGCTGAGCTGGATATCGACTTTCTCACCGCTAATCTCGATCGGGTCGCTGACCGCCTCAACGATGGCCGAAAGCCGTTGACGCGCCTGCTCTGCGTTGTCCGCCCGCATAACCAGTCCGACCATGTCAGTGCCGAGCCGCCCGATGATCTCCACATGGCCCTGAACTTCAATCCGCTTGCCCAGGGTGGAAATAAGGTCATTTGTCGCCAATTGGCCAATCACGGCCATGATCTTCGAGAATCTGGCTGGACTGACGGTCGCGCAGTAAACAGCCCCGGAAACGTCATCGTGATGATCGTTCAATGTCAGTTGCAGTGCCCGCCTGTTCGGCAGATCAGATTCGGTGTCCGTCAGGGACAGACGAAGAATATTGTCCTCACGCAATTCGATCTCATCAGCCATCCGGGAAAAGCTGGCCGCGAGGCGGCCAATTTCATCATTTGTCTCAACGCCGATATTGACCCGGCGGCCACTCGCGAGTTCCCGTGTGGCATGATCCAGCTTTGTAATCGGGCCTGTCACGCTGCGAGAGATAAACCAGGAGCAGGTCAGCAGCGCGATAATTCCGCCGGCGGCCATGATCAGGATCGCGTACAACATCATGCGAAACGGGGCCATCGCCGCAGCAAGCGGATAGCGCAGGACGAGCTGTGCGTCCGGCAGGTCTCCGAAACCGGGAATAAGCGAGTCCCTGATCACGGTGTCGTTGTCCCGGAATTCAGCAGCGGCGTCACCTTGCCCGAAAATGACCGTGGCGGTCAGAGGGATCGACGATAGCGTTTCCAGTTCCGACATCTTGGCGGCGCCCAGCTCAGACCCGAACATCACCCAACCAACCAGGTTAGGCGCCCGGACAGGCACTGAAACAACCTGATAGGGCTCGTCGTCGAGTTCGATGACACCGGTCTCCGAGCCGTAAGCCATCAGGGCATCCCAGATCATCGGGTCAACCCGTCTGGTTTCAACTTCTCCCGCCCGAATGGTGTCCCCCGAGGTGAGAACAATCATTGCAGCGTCAACGTCCAAACGGCCGGCCAGATTATCGAGCGCTGAGGCCACGGTTGCGATGTCATTCGTCGCGACTGCCTCACGGAAACCGAAATCTTTCGCGATAACCCCAGCGCTCTCTTCAAGCTGTGCAGCCCGGATCGACCAGAGATGACGGTACACTGACGAGGTCGCCTGCATCTCGTCTTCAATCTTGCCTCGCGCAGTGTTCTCGATGGCGACAAAGCTAGCCAGCGAAATAACTGCGAGGATACAGCCGAGCAGCCCGCCATAGGCCAGCGTCAGTTTTGTCTTGAGGAAGCGAAACCTGAACACGGGAGAAATCCGGCGCTCCTAGCGCATGGCTCCGGCAGGCGGTGCAATGAAGCGGCCCGGGAGTGTTAGGACCTGACCATCTCCGGTCGCTTCAAGCGGGACTGGTTTGGCATCCAGGCCCATCATGTCGGGCTGCCAGACCATGGCGACCGATGCGCCAGCAGGCAACCCTTCAATGGTCGCGACGCCATCCGCATCCGTCACCGCCGCATATGGCGTATCAACGACACGGATATAGGCGAGCATCATATCGTGAATATTGCAGCCCACAGCCACGGTGCCGGGCTTCTTGAACGCAACGGTGCGATGCTCTTCGCGTCCGTAAAGCTCAAGTTCGAAACGATTGCCCTTCGAAAAGGAGTAAACATGATGACGCACCCGGTCGAGGTTTGGAAACTCGACTTCCGTCCCGACCGGAACGACCAGAACATAAGGCTGGAAGGTCAGATCCTTCTGCACCAGGCGCGGCGCGTCGCCAAAGTCCGCAGGCATATCCGTCTCGCCTGCAATTGTAATGACAGCATGGGCAACAGGTGCACCGGTGTCATCAACGACCTTCAAACGATCCGCATGAGCGGTGCAGGAAAAGGCCAGAAGACCCGCAAGAAGAACAGAAGCGCGCATGGTGCGACCCATGTCATAAACTGATTACGGTAGTTTTAATCATTGGCTGGCAATTGAAATCCCGACACCAAAGCTTCGGGACTCAAGTTTGAAACAGCACATCCAAGTTCAGCGTTACGCGCTTAACCGTTCTGCACTTGCCGCCATGACAGGTCTGGCTGCACTCATTGCGTTGCCCGGCACTGCTCAGGGGTTCGATCTGGAGACAGGTGGCAAACTCCTGCTGACACGCGGTATCACCAATATCGACGGCGCGGCTGGTGGTGGACTGACGCCATGGGCGGTCATTGCCGGCAATGAAACAGATCGCGGGATCGGCGGTACTGCACATTATACACGAACCGACCTGCCCGATTACACACTTCAGGCCTTTGGTGGGGCGCTTGGCTTTCATGACCGGTTTGAGTTGAGCTATACGCGCCAGGAATTTGATACCGGCGATACCGGCGCAGCGCTGGGGATAGGGCAAGGCTTCACCTTCAGGCAGGACATTTACGGCGCAAAGATGCGTCTGGCCGGTGATGCCGTTTACGATCAGGACAAATGGTTACCGCAGGTATCTATCGGGGCGCTCTACAAAAGCGCCGATCATGGCGACCTGCTCGGCGCCCTCGGGGCCGAAGATGACGAAGGCGTGGAGCTCTATGCCAGCGCGACCAAGCTGCTCCTGGCCCAAAGCCTTCTCGTGAATGGGACATTGCGTTACACAGACGCCAACCAGAACGGCCTGCTTGGCTTTGGCGGTACGGAAGACATGCAGGTCCAGCCGGAAGTGTCCGTGGCCTACATGTTGTCCCACCGCCTCGTGATTGGCGGCGAATACCGGTTCAAGCCTGATAATCTCGCCTTTGCTGAAGAAAACGACTGGGCTGATATTTTCGCCGCCTATGCGCTCAACAAGAACGTCACGCTGACCGCCGCCTATGCTGACCTCGGCTCGATTGCGACCTTTGATGACCAGCGCGGCCTCTATCTCTCCCTGCAGCTTGGATTCTAGACCATGAAAATCGCAATCCCCCTTCTGGCTGCGAGCCTGTTTGCCATGCCCGCCCTCGCGCAGGACGCACACACACGGCCTGGCGAACTGTCGGTCGATCCCTACGAAATCTCGAATGAGAATGCCGGCGCGGACCCGATCACAGACCCTGCCCTTCTTGCCGCGTTCAATGGCCGGGAAGGTATTGGCCGCATCGTGAAAAGCTTCGTCGACGGCGTGCGCACGGACTCACGTACCGAGAAGGTCTTTGCTGCCGCAGACTGGGTCCGGCTCGAGCGGACATTGAACGAACAGTTCTGCTATATTCTTGGCGGCGGCTGCGACTATACCGGCCGGGACATGGCATCGGTGCACAAGGACCATGGTGTGACCTCGGCTGAATTCGGCGCTGTCGTCGAAATCCTGCAAGCGGCAATGCAGGAGGAAGGTGTGCCTTTCCGCCAGCAGAACCGCTTCCTCGCAAAACTCGCCCCGATGAAACGGGACACGGTCACGCGCTGACAACAATTTACTCAGGTGAAAAATGGCGCACCTAACAGGATTCGAACCTGTGACCTCTGCCTTCGGAGCTGGTCTAAGGACCTATCCGAATTGCACGATAGGGTACGCCAGAGCACGCTAACTATCTGAAATGGATTGATTTTCAGAATCGGAGCTCCGACGTCTCTATCCGTGAATACGCCTTGATTTCCGCCCGTGCGCTTGCGTGGTGCTTACTCGAAATCGGGGCTTCCGAGGGACGGGAGCATGACCAAACTGACCAAACGGTTTGTAGAAGCCGTCGAGCCGCAGAGCAAAGGTCACGTCGTCTGGGACGACGAATTGCCGGGCTTCGGTCTTCGCGTCTATCCCTCCGGTAAGCGCAGCTACATCGTCCAGTACCGGTCCCGTGGCCGCTCGCGTCGCTACACGATCGGCCTTCATGGTATCTGGACCCCGGAGACTGCGCGCCGCGAAGCCAAGGCCCTGCTCGGACAGGTCGCCCATGGCGGCGATCCCGCTGAAGAGCGAGAGGAAGACCGCAAGGCGCTAACCATCAAGCAGCTCTGCGAACAGTACATCGTCGACATGGAAGCCGGTCTCATCCTGGGCAAAGGCGGTAGGCCCAAAAAAGACACCACCATCGCCACCGATGTCGGCCGTATCCGCAGGCACATCATCCCCCTTCTCGGGACGCGACGTGTGCGGGACATCACCAAGCCGGACATGAACAATCTGATGAAGGACATCATCGCCGGCAAGACACGCGTAACCATGAAAACCGAAAAGCTTCGCGGCAAGGCCATCGTCCGCGGCGGCCGCGGTACCGCCATCCGGACAATGGGTCTGCTTGGCGGAATCTTCTCTTATGCCGTCGAGGCCGGCGTGATTGAGCACAACCCGACGCATGGTCTCCGCAAACCGAAATATCAGGTCCGCGACCGCCGGCTCAGCGAAGCCGAGTATCGGGTTCTGGGCGGCATTCTTTGTGAGGCGCAAGAGAGCGACCACTACCGCATACACGCCAACATCCTCAGGCTGATCGCGCTGACTGGCTGCCGTCGCGGAGAAATCATAAATCTCAAATGGAGCGAGGTCGATCTTGAGGGTAGCTGCCTGCGACTGATCGACAGCAAGGAGGGCTCATCAGTTCGCCCCGTCGGCCTGCCAGTCGTGGAGTATCTGGAGAAGGAGCGCGCGCAGAGAACCGGGACCTATGTTTTTCCGGGCCAAGGCGTCGACAACGCGGTCGGAAACTTCCCGCAGAGCTGGAAGAAGCTGTTCAAGAACACGTCGCTCTGGGACGTCACGCCTCATGTGCTGCGGCACAGTTTTGCGAGCATCGCAAACGACCTTGGCTTCACGGAAATTACGATCGCTGCGCTCATCGGGCACGCCAAGGGGTCCGTCACGAGCAAATATGTCCACACGCTCGACTCAACGCTGATCATGGCTGCGGATACCGTGTCTGGCTACGTGAAAGCACTATTGGAAGGCGTCGAGTTCCGGCGAAGCACCTACACGCTTGATCGAAGATCCCGGCAGAATGCGATCAATCAGCTACTCGTCGATGCCCTGAAATAGAAATTCAGAACGCCGCTTTGATGTTGGCAAAAAGAGCCATTTCAGGCTAAATGGCTTAAACGGGGCGTAACGGATTCAGCCATGAAGACCATGTCCGCGCGGGAAGCGAAAAATGCTTTCGGCTTGATGATTGACACCGCCCGGGCGGAGCCAGTGCGCATCGAGAAGCATGGGCGCGGTGTGGTGGTGGTCGTTTCCGTCGAGGAGTATGAGCGGCTTTGTGCCCAGAAGGAGCGCACATACCAACCGGCGGCAGGTATCGGGGGCGACAAGCATGGACGGGCTTAGCGAGCGCGACATTTGCAGTAAGTTTGTCACGCCCGCCCTTACTGCTGCAGGCTGGAACCTACATACCCAGATCCGCGAGGAAGTGAGTTTGACAGCTGGGCGCATCGTTGTTCGCGGTAAACTGACATCCCGCGGCAAGCAGAAGCGCGCGGATTATATCCTCTATCATAAACCCAACATCCCGATTGCTGTTATTGAAGCCAAAGATGCTTCACATTCGGTCGGCGCGGGCATGCAGCAAGCGCTCGAATATGCCGAGATGATCGACGTGCCGTTTGCCTTTTCGACGAACGGAAAAGGCCTTCTCTTGCACGACAGATCGGCAGTGGACGGTTCCGTCGAGCGTGAAATCTCGCTCCAGGAAATGCCGTCACCTGAGCTACTTTGGCAGCGTTATGCGGCTTGGAAAGGTATCGCGACCGCCCAAGACCCCCTCGTCAACCAGGACTATTTCGATGACGGTACCGGCAAGGCGCCACGCTACTATCAGACATTGGCCGTCAATCGTGTGATCGAGGAAACCGCAAAAGGTCGCGATCGGTTGCTGCTTGTCATGGCGACCGGGACGGGCAAGACCTACACAGCGTTTCAGATCATCTGGCGGCTATGGAAGGCGGGTGCAAAGAAGCGGATTCTGTTCCTCGCAGATCGTAATATTCTCGTCGATCAGACGAAAACGAACGACTTCAAACCTTTTGGTGGCGCGATGACCAAGATCGCCAACCGCCAAGCTGACAAGTCCTACGAGATCTATCTTTCACTTTATCAAGCGGTCACAGGGACGGACGAAGCAGCAAACATCTACAAGCAGTTTTCGCGTGATTTTTTCGATCTGGTGATCATTGATGAGTGCCATCGCGGGAGCGCGGCGGCCGATTCCGCTTGGCGCGAAATCCTCGAGTATTTCTCGAACGCAACACAAATCGGCATGACGGCAACGCCGAAAGAAACGAAGGATGTGTCCAACATCGATTACTTCGGCGAACCGGTTTACACCTACTCGCTCCGCCAAGGCATCGAAGACGGCTTTCTGGCTCCATATAAGGTCGTCCGTTACGACCTCGATAAAGACCTGACCGGCTATCGACCGGAAGCGGGAACACTCGACCGCTATGGCAACGAAGTCGACGACCGCATTTATAACCAGAGGGATTTCGACCGGACGCTGGTTCTTGATGAGCGCACCAAATTGGTCGCCTCGAAGATCACAGAATTTCTGAAAGCCACAAACCGCTTCGATAAGACCATCGTGTTCTGCGAGGACACCGAGCACGCTGAACGCATGCGCCAGGCGCTCGCCAATGCGAACGCCGATCTTGTGGCTGAAAACCACCGCTACGTTATGCGGATCACCGGTGACGATGCGCTCGGCAAGGCGGAGCTCGACAATTTTATCGACCCGAAAGCGCGCTATCCGGTCATCGCAACAACGTCGAAGCTTCTGACAACGGGTGTGGATGCGAAGACGTGCAAGCTGATCGTACTGGATCAGCGAATTCAGTCCATGACCGAGTTCAAGCAGATCATCGGGCGTGGCACGCGCATCGATGAGGAGCACGGCAAACAGTATTTTACCATCATGGACTTCAAGCGAGCGACAGAGTTGTTCGCAGATCCTGACTTCGACGGCGACCCGGTCCAGATCTATGAACCGGGTGCAGACGACCCACCCGTGCCGCCGGACGAAATTGATGATGCGTCAACCACGACGGTCGGTAAATTTGGCGAGGAAGAACAGTCCGAAATTGATGGTGGCGTTCTTGGCGATCCGTTCGGCGGCGAAGACCGACCGGGGAAGTTCTACGTCGATGGTGTCGAAGTCCGCGTTCTCTCAAAGCGCGTTCAATATCTCGGGCCGGACGGCAAGCTGATCACGGAATCACTGCGCTCCTACGCGAAAAAGACGCTCCAAAAAGACTACAAGACTCTCGATGAATTTCTCCGTCGTTGGGATGAAGCGGAAAAGAAGCAGGCGATTATCGAAGAGCTGGAGTCGCTGGGTGTCTCGCTCGATGGTCTGCGAGACGAAGTGAAAAACGGCGACGCTTTCAGCACTTTCGATTTGCTCTGCCACGTTGCCTATGGCCAGCCGCCGCTGACCCGCAGAGAGCGGGCAGAACAGGTCAAGAAACGCAACTACTTTGCAAAATTCGAGGGCAAAGCGCGGGCCGTGCTGGAAGCGCTTCTCGACAAATATGCGGACGAAGATTTCGGTCCGCTGGAAAATGCCAAGGTTCTACAGCTCAAGCCATTCGATGAAATCGGCACCCCAGTCGAGATTGTGAGGGGCGTTTTCGGCGGCAAATCAGCTTATGAGGCTGCCGTCAGGGGGCTGCAGACCGAACTATATCGCGAGGGAGCGTAAAACGTGCCGAATGTATCGGGAGTGATCAAGTCCATTCAGGATATCATGCGCAAGGACGCAGGCGTCGATGGCGATGCTCAGCGTATCGGCCAATTGGTCTGGATGTTCTTCCTGAAGATTCTGGACGACCAGGAGGAGTCGCTGATGCTCCTCAGCGATGACTACAACTCCCCGATCCCAGATCATCTGCGCTGGTCCGCCTGGGCCACCGACCCAGAAGGCATCACCGGTGATGCGCTCCTCGACTTCATAAACAACCAGCTTTTTCCGAAGCTGAAGAACCTGTCGCTCGAAGGGCCGGAACGTGATCGCGCGCGTGTCGTGCGCGCCGCTTTCGAAGATGCCTACAACTACATGAAGAATGGCACGCTGATCCGGCAGGTCGTCAACAAGATCAATGAGATCGATTTCAACAACACTGGCGACAAGCACGCCTTTGGTGATGTCTACGAGCAAGTTCTGAAGGACCTCCAAAGCGCTGGCAATGCCGGCGAGTTCTACACTCCGCGTGCCGTCACCCAGTTCATGGTCGATATGCTCGATCCCCAACTGGATGAATTGGTGCTGGACCCCGCGTGCGGAACGGGCGGTTTTCTGGCCCACGTGATGGATCACCGCATCGAGAGATATGTCGAAACGGTCGAGGACCGGGCGACGGTCCAGAACAATTTGTTGGGCGTTGAGAAGAAGGCGCTGCCGCATTTGCTGTGCGTTACCAACATGATGCTGCACGGCATCGAAGCGCCAACCAACATCCTTCACGACAATACGCTAGCCACGCCCCTGAAAGATCACAAATGGCGGGGCAAGATCGATGTCATCGTCACCAACCCACCCTTCGGTGGCATGGAGGAAGACGGCATCGAAAAGAATGTGCCGCAGGCGTTCCAGACGCGTGAGACAGCGGACCTCTTCCTGGTGCTGATTATCGAGCTTCTGAAAGAAGGCGGCCGCGCCGCCGTCGTCCTGCCGGATGGCACCCTCTTTGGAGAAGGCATCAAGACGCGCATCAAGGAGAAGCTGATGACGGAGTGCAACCTGCACACCATCGTCCGCTTGCCGAACGGTGTCTTCAATCCGTATACCGGCATCAAGACGAATCTTCTTTACTTCGAAAAATGCCACAAGGACGGAAAAGGCAACGCCCTTAACCCAACCTCTGAGGTTTGGTTCTACGAACACCCCTACCCGGATGGCTACAAAAGCTATTCCAAAACGAAGCCTTTGCGCATCGAGGAATTCAGGGGCGAAAACAGCGAGCAAGCTTGGTGGGGCGACGTCAAGACGCGTGCTGACCGCAAGGAGAATGATCGCGCCTGGAAGGTAAGCGCCGAAGAGATCAAGGCCAACGGCTACAATCTTGATATTTCGAACCCACACCGAAAAGAAGAAGGTCACAAGGATCCGGCGGAGCTGCTCGCCGCCTTGCAAGAGAACCGCAAGGAACTCGCCGCTACGCAGGAACAACTTAAGGCGGCTCTCGCCGAGGCACTCACCAAGCTGGCGGTTGCCTAATGTACATCGAGACGTTCCTCGGACAGTTCGCGGCTCTTGCCAGCGGCCCAGGTGGTATCAGCAAACTACGGGAGCTGGTGCTGCAACTGGCCGTGCAGGGGAAGTTGGTGCCACAATCTAACGGTGAGCACTTTACAAATAAAGAGTATAAAACCGCAAAGTCATTTGTTGAACGAATAAGATCTGGAAAGGCAAAACAGCCGGATTTTCAGAATTGGACCGAGAGTGTACCTCTTGGTTGGTTTGTCACGTCGCTGGGAAATGTCGTCGAGCTCGTGAATGGTCGCGCTTTCAAACCTACAGATTGGGCTGAGGACGGCCTAAAAATAGTTAGAATACAGAATCTCAACAATCCAATCGCGCCATTTAATCGCTTCAAAGGCGAAGTGAGGGAGCGGTTTTTGATCGATACCGGCGATGTGCTTGTGAGCTGGTCAGGAACACCCGGGACGTCTTTCGGCGCTTATATATGGTCCGGCGGAAAAGCGATTCTAAATCAACATATTTTCCGTGCGGATTTTGACCGTTCCGTTTTGGATCCCCATTACATTCGGCTGGCTGTAAATGCGATTATGACCGGCCTCATATCGGATGCCGTGGGTTCCGCCGGATTGCAGCATGTAAGACGTGGGCAAATTGAAAATTCGCTGCTGAAGATACCACCTCTCGCGGAGCAGAAGCGAATTGCCGCGAAGGTCGACGAGTTGATGAGGCTGTGCGATCGGCTACAGGCCCAACAGGTAGATGAAAATAGGCTAAAGCGCACAGGTGCCGCCTCCGTCTTGCAGTGCGTTTCGGACGCTGGAACATCGGAGAAAGTCCAGGAAGCACTTCACTTCCTTATCGCGAATTTCAAAGATTTTTTTGACGATGTAAAAAATATCGAGGGTCTGCGGCACGCCATACTTGACCTTGCTTATTCCGGGGCATTTTGTGATGAAAAGCCCAAGTTTGTTGAGCTTGAAGACGTCTTGTCGTTCGGCCCTCGCAATGGCTATTCCCCTAAACCTGTCTCGTATGAAACAAGTACGCGGTCTATATCGCTCTCTGCTGTTACGAAGGGGACATTTGACCGTACGAAATACAAGTACCTACATGAGGACTTCGACGAGAGCAGTCATCTTTGGATCCAGCCCGGAGACATATTAATTCAAAGGGCAAATTCTTTGGATTACGTTGGCATGTCGGTGTTCTATGATGGCCCGCCCAAGGAATTTATCTATCCAGATCTTATCATGAAGATCCGGGTCTCTGATCAAATGATACCAGAGTATGTCGTTTATTGCCTGCAAAGCCCCTCAGGTCGACGATATTTCCAAGGCAATGCGACAGGAACTTCAGGCAGCATGCCAAAGATTAACCAAGCGGTGGTCAAAGGCACTCCTATCCCGTTTGTTAATCGCAAGGCTCAGGAAGCCACAATTGAGGCAGTTAGGGGGTTGATGGCGTTATGCGATCAATTGGATGAACAGGTTCGGGAGAACGAACGGCTCAACGCGTCGCTGATGAACTCTCTTGTCCATGCTTTGACTGAAGCGGACCCTGATGGAGGTGGCACGGAGGGGACCCCCAACGAGAGTGCCGACATTGCACCGCTAGGTGTTGCCTCGAAGACTGATAAGGATGGTGCGGGCGAACAGTCAGGTTCGCAAAACGCCAGCGCTGCGCGGACTTCGGAAGCGGATAGCCTTTCGCCTTCGGCCAGCGCATCCGAAGTGGATACAAAGTTCAAGGAAGCGGTGTTGGTCGGCGCAATCGTGCAAGCGTTCTTTGAAGCGGGCGGCCAGCCTATCGGCAATTTCCGTCTACAGAAGGCGGTCTATTTCGCACGCCGGCACAATGGTGAGCATGTCGGTCAAATGGAGTATCTCAAGAAGGCGGCCGGGCCTTACAACCCGTCCATGAAGTATTCCGGGGGGATCGCCATCGCGAAGCAAAAGAGCTGGCTGCGCGAGACGCGCGGTCGCTTCGGGTTTGGCCATGTGCCGGGACCAGCGGCGGAGGAGATGGAGGCCTGGTTCGCCAAGTATGGCTTCGGAGATCCGGCCCGGTGGGTCGCCGAACATTTCCGCTTCAAGCGAAATGAAGAATGGGAAACCCTTGCAACGGTCGACTATGCCATGGAGCACCTTCAATCCTTGGGGATCGAAGCTGATGCTACTCAGGTTCTGCAATACATCCGTGGTGACGACGAGTGGCGTCCCAAGATCGAAAAGCTCAGATTGACAGAAATGTCAGTCGGTACCGCTATGCTAGAGGTGAAAGCGCTTTTCAGCGCGGAAGGCGGGGATGACTCGGTGTGATCATTTCGCCACTGGAACATGCGCACGATTTTCAGAAAGTCTTCGGGCTGACGCGGCTGGCGACCACGATCGACAAGGCGGAAGCGGCATTGGGGAGTCTCGAACCAGAGACGATCGACTACTGCAAATGCGTCATCGAGATCATCTGCAAACACATCCTATCTGAACGCGGCATTCCCTATGATGATCTGAAGCTGCCGAAGCTGGTCAAGCAGGCGTTGTCATCTTGCGGCTTCGACAATGAGGGGATCGCTGGCAACCTTTCGGGGATCGTCGGTGCGCTTGCGGAAATTCGCAATCGTACCGGCATTGCCGGACATGGACAGCACGACAGCCAGGACCTGCCGTCGCAAACGGATATCCGGATCTTCGTATCGATTTTTGAAAGCGTCATCAGTCTGTTGTGGCATGCCTTCAACAAGTTCAACATCGACCTGGCCCTGACGAAACTCCGCTTCGATCTCATCGAGCAACGTCTCGAACTCGCGTCCTTCAACGAAGTCTTGGATGTTTCAACCTCGATCACCTACGATCAGGAAGAGGGCCGCATCTATATCAAAGGCAAAGAAGTAAGACCCTCAGAAATGCTGTTCATTTTCGACCGAAACTCGTACTCCGAAGAGCTCAAGAAGTTCCGCCTTACAGAGGTCGTGGCTGAACCCGAAGAAGAGGCGCCGGCCACATGACCACACACCCAAGATTAACAGAGCGGAACGATTTCCTCTTCAGAGAACCACTGGTTGCGAACTGCAGATGCGATGAGGGCATCTGGGGCTTCGGTATAGGCGACGAGTGCTAGGCTCTTCTTCGCCCGTGTGCAGGTAACATATAGAAGACGGCGCGTACGTGTAATGCCGCCTTCGGTGCCTTCGGCAAGATGCTTTCGGTCAGTGTCCGACAACGGCTTGGCTTCGAACAACTTATCGTAAGAAAATAGAAAGCCTCGCGCGTCGCTGTCGTCAAGAATCACCAGTACACGATCGAATTCAAGCCCCTTCACGCCCTGATGGGTTCCGAACGGGCCAAGATCGCTGACATATTCTGCGAAAGGAATCGTCTGGTTATACGGAGTTTCCAAAAATGCCCGCCAAGCCTCAAGGCTCTCGGGAGACGCCTCCGCCGGCACCTCTTCATCGTCTAACTCCGCATCCTCGCTGACTGGATTGGACTCAGTCGTTTCCGATTTCGATGTATCGACGACAAATGGCTGCAGCGCGGCGGGAATCTCGAACAATCCATGTTCTGCCACACATTGAAGCACAGTGAGAAAGGTTGTGTCCGAGCCTTTAGTATCGAGCCCTAGCAACGCATCCACGCCTACGCGTACGGGCTGCAGCGGATCGTCCGAGATCGATCTTTCAACAATTGCTGACCGCTTTAGAAGAGGAGAAGCTGCACGCAAGTGGGCCATGACCGCGAAGGCGTTATTCGCATGTCCAGCCGCGATAAGCGGAGCGACACGTTCGGTAAAAAGCCTCAACCCAGCCAATTCTCCTGTCCGAAGCCCGGTTGATAGACGCGAGTCCCGATCAAGCGCCTTGAACATTTCAAGGAACCCGTACCTTGCGGCCGCCATATGGTGTTCAAGCGTGAGCGCCTTCACTGCGGCTTGGTCTCGCCAAGCAGGATCGCCACAAAGTTCTGCCATTCGGTCCTGAACCCGCCGCTCGATCGCCGGCTTGTCGGGCGTGCTGTTGGAGGCGACAAACAGGCGAACAAAACCGACATCGCTATCATCGCGAGCCACTTGGCTTTGGTGATCAATCGGAGCGCGCAGCACATTGCCGAGCGCGACCACGCGCTGAGGCGATCGGTGGTTCATTCGCTTTGCGGGACGCGCCCATTCTTCCGGAACCAGGCGCTCCAGTTCCGGATGGCCGTCAAGAAAAATCCGCTGCATCATGTCCCCGAACAGCCCCACAGCAAACTTGCCCTTATTCGCTGAGGCAAGCACGAAGAAGGCTTCAAGCAGGCCCTTATTCGTGTCCTGGCTCTCATCGATGAGCAGGAAGGGATACTTGTTGACGAGGACCGCCCGCATCGATGGTTTGGTTTCGATGAAGGCCGCTGTGAGCTTGAGCACCTCAGCATGGGAAAGTGAATCCTGGCCGAAATTGTCTCCGTTCGGATTGTAAGTGAACCGTCGGGGAGTGTTGAGCCATTCGAGACGTCTGGTGATAGAGGCGATTGCGCGTTCTCGATCGAGAGCCGCCTTCGTGCCAGCGCGCCCCTTTGCTTGCTTCTCGTGCAAGTCTGCTAGGTCGACGGGAAGCGTTGTGAGCAACCAAGTTTGGATATCGCTATGGTAGGTTCTAATATGCTTCCAGCAAAAACTGTGGATCGTCGATATTGGAAACAAGGGATCCTCACCGACGCGCTCCGCGATCTCGTCAGCCGCGGCATTCGTGTAAGTGATCACCGCGATTTTCTTCCCGCTACGTCGGAATACTGCGCCGTGATCTTTGCGGAAGTTATCCAGAGCGTTCTTAAGCGAGCGCGTCTTTCCCGAGCCCGCGCCCGCGTACAAGAAGAAGCTCTGTGGACTGACGGGGTTCAGGCAATCTCGGATCTGTGCATCGGCGCCATCATCGAAGTCTGCCGGCGCGATCTCAATTTCCGCCATCGGCTTGCCCCGTCTTGAGTTCACTTTCCGCAATATCTTTGCTGACGGCCCGCTCGAACCATTTAAGTCCAGCCGCGATATAGCTCGGCGGCTTCAAGGCCGTGGGGTCCTCAAGCATCAGACAATCTAGTGCGAATGCTGCTTTTTCAGCGGTCTTCAGCAACTCGAACAGTTCATCTTCAAGATCATCACCCGAAAGGCCTTGCGCAACGATGGCTTGGACCTTGGCCGACGTCACAGAGCCTTCGACATTTTCGATAGTAGCGAGGTTCTCCAGGATTAGGGCGTCCTCGAATGTTCGTGGAATGACGATGCCATCGTCCTGACCGCCGGACTCGATTTTAACCGGCTTCTGATAGGCGACGTAGAGGTCGTAGTCCTCTCCCCCGTCCGATACGTGCCCTTCGGGCACGAGCGCGACCAATTCGTCGATCAGCTTCTTCTTGGGATGCCATTCCTTGAGAACAGAGTTAGCTGTCTGTTGCTCCTTGCCTTGCTCGGGGCGCGCCGACTTCCAGCGCGTTGTTTCCTTACCGTTCTTGTCTATGATCTTAACTGCCGCAGTCGCGTCGAGGTCGCCGATGATCAAAGTCGCGATTCCAAGAGCATCGATCAGATCCCGAAAGCTGTGCACATGGCTGCCGCCGAGCTCAAGCAGCGTGACATATCGACGAGACAGCTCGGGGAAATGATGGCGAATGAAGTGCGGAACAAGGATGCGCTCGGCTTGGCCTTCCACAAATATTACTCCGTCCGCGAAGAACAGGTCGCAGTGGGTCGCCTTGAGATAACGCTTTACGAAGCGCTTGGTATCATCGCCGTCACCAAAAATGTGAGAGAGGTTGGCGACCGTCGTGGTGGGCGTTTCATCCTGGTTCACGGCGGGGCGGCGCCGGAAATAGCGCAGGCTGGCGAAATCGGCCTCGTGCGCAACATGACTGGAATGGGTACTGACGATTAGCTGCGTGCAGTAGCTCTCCCCGGTATCCAGATCGGGATGCTTTCTGAGTAGGTTGTAAGCCTTGTTGATGAAGACTTGTTGCACTTGCGCATGAAGGTGAGCTTCCGGCTCTTCGACAAGCACGAGATGGAGAGGCTGAATCTCGTGTGACACGTCTGCACCTTCGAGGAGGCCCGCCTTTTCGACGCGCATCCATTCGTCGCGAAAACCCATCAGCATGAACACCATTGCGATCAGGTTTTGGTAGCCCAGACCTGAATAGTCTTCTGGTAGCTTGAGGGTTTTGGTACCGTCACCGGAGGGATCCGCGACCTGATACTGTACCGAAGAGCCGTGTTTCAACCCATCCGTCGCTCGAAGGAGCGTCGAGATTTTCAGCTTTGGATTACTCATGCCCGGATACCCAAGGTCTTCGAGTTCTTCAAAGGCTGCGGAGAATCCGGCCTCAAGTCGCGCATCAAAGCTGCGTTCGGCGGCCTGGATTGCGCCAAGCGCCTCATAGTCCTTGTCGGAAGGGGTCTTGGAGGGATCGAGATGGCGATCGTAGTAAGAGCGCAACTGATCAGATAAGCGGCGCTTGAAACGGCGGCTGGTTGCCTCGCCCTTGTCGTCTCCACCATCGTTGCCGCCCGCATCGGCGAAGTCGCGCTGTGCCGCAATCTCATCGATCTTGATGAGATTCTTGAAAGGCGGTTGATCGAATGCGAGAGCGCTGGCCGGCAAGGTTTGAGGTGTCGCGAGACCTGTCTTGCCCGGCAGCTCGACTGCGGTCGGATCAAGCGGAAAAGCCGAAAGTTCGACATGCGCGCGCAACCGCCGTTCGAGGAAGTCAGTCAGGCTGCGAGGCCATACCGCTATCTTTATCGCTTCGCCATTTGGGCCCGTGGTCGACGCGTCCCGGGCAGCGTTTCGTTGCGCGAGATACTCGACCCTTAGCTTTTCCAAGTCTTTGGCATGGTATTTTAGCCGCACACCGAGCAAGCCGCCGGACCAATCCAGCGTAGGCAATATGTGAACGACATGCTGGATCTCGGCGAGCGGCACGTCGAGCCAGACATCGAGTGAGGGAAGGAGCGCGTCAAAATCGACAGTCGATTCAGCATCCGCTTCCCACTGCTCCCCCAAGAGGTCGAACTTGGTCCAATTCGCGATCGTCACGTCTCGCAGTGCAAGGTGGCTCGGCGAGAGGAGAAAAATGCGCAGAGCGACCATCGCGGAGGTCTTGCCGCTATTGTTGGCGCCGACCAAAATTGTTGTCTTTTTATCGAAGTCGAAATGCGTAGCTTTCAGCTTTCGGAAATTCGAGATCTCGACAAACCTGATCCGCATGGCACAGGCCCCCTTTCTTCAAGTAGTTGTGGGCAGCGGATCGGTGCCCTCGCTGAGAATGGTTAGATAGGCGCGGTAGCTGAAAACGCGTCCTCGCTTTCGGCCTGTGATCTCCTCAAGGATCCCGAAGCGTTCGAGGTCGGCAAGCGCCGCATTGACCGTCGGTGCCGAGAGGCCGGTATGCTCGACCAGTTGGTTTGCAGTCAGGAATGGGTGCTGCTGGAACAATTCATGGATGCGCAGCGACGAGCCGGCGCGGTCGCTTTCGGCCGTGATGCGCTCGCGATCCTCCTTGAACAGATCGACAATCCGCGTGGCGGCGTCGAACGCCTGGTTCGCCGTTTCAGCCACGCCGGCAAGGAAGAAGTCGAGCCAGGCTTCCCAACGACCGTGCTCGCGCACTTCCTGAAGCAGCCGATAGTAATCAGCGCGATGTGTTTTGAGAAACAGACTGAGATAAAGGAGCGGCTTTTGCAGCACGCCGTTGACGCAGAGGTATAGCGTCACCAATAAGCGGCCTATTCGGCCATTGCCGTCGAGAAACGGGTGGATGGTCTCGAACTGGACATGTAGCAGACCGGCCTTGATGATTGCCGGGAGGCGCGACTGGTCCTCATGCATGAAGCGTTCAAACGCGCCGAGGCAATCATCCAGTTCGGTAACCGGCGGCGGCACGAACAGCGCATTGCCTGGTCGTGTACCGCCGATCCAGTTCTGCGACCGCCGGAATTCCCCAGGGTCCTTGGTGCCGCCGCGTCCGCTTTGCAGCAGTCGCGCATGCATCTCGCGGATCAGTCGCAGCGACAGCGGGAGCTCCTGCAGCCGTTCCAACCCATACATCATTGCATCGACGTAGTTCGAGACCTCGCGGATATCATCTATCGGCTGGCCAGCTTGTGCTTCGGTCTCAAAGCGCAGCAGATCGGAAAGCGTCGATTGCGTTCCCTCGATCTGCGACGAAAGCACCGCTTCCTTGCGGACGTACATATAGAGAAACAGTTCCTGGCGCGGCAGCAGCATGGTGATGCCGTCCAGCCTTCCCAGGGCGCGCTCAGCCAAGCTGAGCCGATCTAGGAGCCCCAGCACGTCGATCGTCGGTACAGGCGGTAAGGGAGGCGGCACGAAGGCCCGTACCGTCTCGCCCGCGACGGGCGTTTCCACAAGGCGACCAAGGCGCTGGTTAGGTTCAGACTCGCTCATGCCTCATTATGGCTCTCGATTCTTATTTAAGCAATAAGGCCTTCACTTAAATAAGAGATGAGCTAAGATAAAGGAGCTTAACTAAAGGACGAGAGCGTTATGGGCGGGTACACCCAGCGGGTCCGGGACAGCATCCTGCCACTCTCTGTGGCCGGAACCCTTCCTGATGCTTTTGCGGAGTGGTCCTTTACAGAAAGCACGATCGATCACGAAGCGCCAGTCGAAACCTGTCAGCTCTGTGGCCAGCAGGAACTGCGTTATCATTTCGAGATCGCCAATGCCTACACCGACGGAAGCCTATGGGTTGGATCGCACTGCATCCTTCAGTTCGACGTCGCGGTGCTGGAAGATGGACGCCGCCTGTCCCCGGCGGAAGCGAAGCGCCATCTCACTAAGCTCACTCAGAAAATGCAGATGGAATCCTGCATCCGCGCGCTTGAACAGCTTGCGCGATCCGAAAACAATCCGATCCTTTCGGGCGCACTCGATTACTATCGACGAAAGAAGAAGCTGACGCCCAAATATGCTGCGGTGGTCTTCTGGAAGCTCCAAGCTTTCAATATCGATCATCACCCCTCCTTCTTCCAGGTCGAACTGCGACGGGCACAACATATCGAGGATCTCCGCCAGATGCCGACATCGCGCCTCCATCGATTCTGGAACGCATTGTCTACAGCGCAACGTCGGAAAGCGGTTGAGCTCGGTCACCAACCGCCAAATGAGAGATAGATAGCAGCCGCTAAAGCCAGCTGGTTGGAAGTCGATCCGTCGCCAATTGGAACTCCACAGCTCACGAAGCGGAAGATTGTGAGAAGAAAACCTTCGCCCGCGGCCGAACTCGTCGACACGACCGGTCCCTTGGCTACTTCGCGTTGGGAGCGTATCTCGGACATCGATATATATCCTCACACTTTATCACCCATCATGTGAGGTTTTGTATCACCGAGCCCATGCAGGTCGGGGCGACCTTTCAGTTGATCGCCGGGCTCTGATCCAGACCATTAGGGAGGGGCGTCTCCCTGTGGGCCGGGCTGCCGACGAAGCGGAAGCCCCCCCATGGGTCTTCCTCCTCTCGGGCTTCCATCCCTGACGCGGGCGTCCTGGAATTCCCGCAGCATCGGGGTTCTCCGCTTCCGTGGGTGCCAGAGAGTAAGAGTTCGGCGGCTTTCGCCGTGACGGGTTTGGAGGTCGAGAGAGAGGCTCCCGGCCGGCCCGTCGCGGAGATTGACCCATGACCAACCTTGAAACTCTGGACGGCCGGCGCGACGCGAGCGGCGGCTACAAAGTCGATGTATCTCGCGGAGAGCGGATTGGCCGCGTCTCCTCGGAGTGGTTTTCGCGGCCCGATGACGAGCGCTACCTGTCCCTGTCGGAGCTCTTCGCGGCGGTGAAGGGCCGCGCCGAGCGCAGCCGCACGCGCACGGTCGAAAGCGCCGCGATCCGCGTCGAGGCGCATCGCGACGACCCGGAAAACCTGGCCCTCGTCCTGCCGGACGCCGAGGCGCCAGTGGCGCCGACCCATTGGAGCTTCGGCCAGCTTGCCAGCCTGGTCAGCGCACCGGCAGCCTATCTGCGCCAGCTCCCGGCGCCGCTCGCGGGCATCAATCTGCAATACGGGCTCACCTCGCACCGCGCCGAGCAGATCAAGACGCTGGAGACCGAGGACGGGCGCACGGAGCTGCGTGCCGTCACCGGCCCGGACTATGGCCGCATCTATGACCACGAACTCGTCGCCGCCGTGCAGAAGATTGCGGGGAACGGGACCGGCGATACGCGCTGGAAAGTGCCCGGCACGCTCGACTGGTCGAGCGGCGTCTACAACCCGATGATCGACGTCACCAAGGACACGACGACGCTCTACGCCTCGGATCGCGACGTCTTCCTCTTCCTGGTCGACGATATGAATCCGATCGAGGCGGGCAAGCTGCCGGACGGATCGCCGGATCTCTATTTCCGGGGCTTTTATTGCTGGAATTCCGAAGTCGGCGCGAAAACGCTTGGGCTAGCCAGTTTCTATCTGCGCGCCGTCTGCCAGAACCGCAATCTCTGGGGCGTTGAGGACTTCCAGGAGATCAGCATCCGGCATTCCAAATACGCCGCCAACCGCTTCGCGCGCGAGGCGGCGCCGGCGCTGACCCGCTTCGCCGATTCCTCGTCGCGCCCCTTCGTCGAAGGTATCCGCGCGGCGCGCGAGCGGATCGTCGCGCGCCGTGATGACGACCGCACCGACTTCCTCCGCAAGCGGGGCTTCTCCAAGGCGGAGACGGCCAGGATCGTCGAGACAGTCCTCGCCGAGGAAGGTCGTCCGCCTGAGACCGTGTTCGATTTCGTGCAGGGCATCACCGCCGTCGCCCGGTCGAAGCCGCAGCAGGACGCCCGACTCGAAATGGAGGGCAAGGCGAAGAAGCTGCTGGAGCGCGCAGCGTAGCTTCAGCCGGCGCTCCGCCTTTCCGGTCCGTCGCTTCCTCAAGAGGAAGAGGCGGGCCGGGTTTTTCGTGACGGGTTTGAAGGTCGAGAGAGAGGCTTTCGGCCAGCCCGTCGCGGAGAACTGACATGACCAAGTCTCAGAAAATCACCCTCAGCGCCTCGCGCGACATCCCCTTTAACAAGCTGGTGCTGAGCCAGTCCAATGTCCGGCGCATCAAGGCCGGCGTCTCGATCGAGGAATTGGCCGAAGACATCGCCCGGCGCACACTTCTGTCCTCGATCACCGTCCGGCCGGTGCTGGACGAGGCCGGCGCTGAAACCGGCATGTTCGAGATCCCGGCCGGCGGACGCCGCTACCGGGCGCTCGAACTGTTGGTCAAGCAGAAGCGGCTGAACCGCACAGCGCCCGTGCCCTGCATCGTGCGTACGGACGGCCTCGCCGAGGAAGACAGTCTCGCCGAGAATGTTCAGCGGGCGCCGCTTCATCCGCTCGACCAGTTCTGCGCCTTCCAGGCGATGCGCGAGAAAGGCAAGAGCGAGGAGGAAATCGCGGCGGCCTTCTTCGTCTCGGCGAACGTCGTCAAGCAGCGGCTCAAGCTCGCCGCTATCGCGCCGTCGCTCCTCGACGCCTACGCCGAGGAGGAACTGACCCTCGACCAGCTCATGGCCTTCACGGTCAATCCCGACCATGAGCGTCAGGAACAGGTCTGGGAGTCGATCAAACGGACTTACGCGAAACAGCCCTATGAGATCCGCCGCATGCTGACCGAAGGCGCCGTGCGCGCCTCCGACCGGCGGGCGCAGTTCGTTGGGCTCAACGCATATGAGGCGGCTGGCGGCGTGATCCTGCGCGATCTCTTCCAGTCCGACGATGGCGGCTGGCTGCAGGATGCAGGCCTGCTTGCGAAACTCGTTGACGAAAAGCTTGAAACCGATGCGGAAGCGATCCGCGCCGAGGGCTGGAAATGGATCGAGACCGGCACGGACTTTCCCTACGGCCATACCTACGGTCTGCGCCGGATCATCGGCGAGACCGAGCCGATGAGCGAGGACGAGATCGCGAGCTTCCACGCGCTGGAGGCCGAATACGACAAGCTCGAAGACGAATACGCCGACGCCGAGGAGTTCCCGGAAGATGTCGACACACGGCTCGGCCAGATCGAAACGGCGATGGAAGCTTTGCAGGAGCGGCCCGTCCGCTTCGAGCCGGACGAAATCGCCGTGGCCGGCGTCTTCGTCAGCATCGGCCATGACGGCCGTCTGCGTGTCGAACGCGGCTATGTCCGTCCCGAGGATGAACCTTCCGTCGAATCCGACGGACAGGACGAGGTCGATGGGATCGACGCGTCTACCGAGGAGGACGTCGACGACGCTACGCCCCCCGACGCCAGCGACGAGGCGGAAGAGGAAGACGATGGCCTCAAGCCGCTCTCCGACCGCCTCGTCATGGAATTGACGGCGCATCGCACGCTCGCCCTTCGCGACGCGCTCGCCAACGATCCGCAGACGGCGTTCCTCGCCGCCCTGCACGCGATGACGCTCCGGCTCTTCTATCACTATCCGCTGGATAGCTGCGTCGAGGTCACCCCGCACAGCGCCGGTTTCGGCGCCCAGGTGCCGGGCCTGGGCGACACGGCTTACGCGCTCAGCATCGACGATCGCACGACGAGCTGGCTAGGGGCGCTGCCGAAAGCGCCTGAGGATCTGTGGGAGGCGCTGGTCGGGTTCGACAACGATAGCCGCGAGGCGCTGTTCGCGCATTGCGTCGCCATGACCGTCAACGCCGTCCAGGAACCGTACAACCGCCGTCCGCGGGCGCTCGCCCATGCCGACGTGCTGGCGGCGGCGCTCGGGCTCGACATGGCGGCGGCGGGCTGGGCGCCGACCAGCGAGAGCTATCTCGCTCGCGTCACCAAGGCCCGCATTCTGGAGGCCGTGCGCGAGGCGAAGGGCGCGGAAGCATCCGACCGCATCGCCGGCCTCAAGAAACCGGACATGGTCGCGGCGGCCGAAGAGCTTCTCGAAGGAACCGGTTGGTTGCCCGAAGTACTGCGCATGCCGACTCTCCCTGAAAGCGAAGCGCAATCGGCGGATAACGGCGGCAAACCGGCCATGGGCGATTCCGCCGTCATCACCGATGATGAACCTGTCACCGGCAACGCCTTCGCCACTGCGGCCGAGTGACCGGGAGCCAAGCCCCCCAACGGCTCCCGCAGCCGCCCCTGGAGCCCGCCCATTGTGGCGGGCTCCTTCTTTTTTGCTCTCAGCATGGAGGCGCAAATGAACAGCGCTGCATCCGAGATTGCAGGACGGCTCGGCCGCGAGGCGGAGGCCGTCTGCCGCCATTACCTCTCCAACGGCCGCAAGCAGGGCCGCTACTGGATCGTCGGCGACATCGAGAACACGCCCGGTCGCAGTCTTTACGTTCGCCTCACTGGACCAACCCACGGTCCTGGCGCTGCCGGCAAATGGACCGACGCCGCCACGGGCGAACATGGTGACCTGCTAGATCTCATTGCCGGCGCCCGCCAACTTCGTTCCTTCGGCGAGACGCTTGATGAGGCAAGGATCTTTCTGAACCTCCCACGACCTGAACCGCCAACTCGCGAACGCGTGGTTGCCTCCACCGGATCGCCGGAGGCTGCACGGCGCCTCTTCGCCATGGGAAGACCGCTCGGTGGAACGCTCGCCGAGCGCTATCTTCATCGACGCGGTCTTTCCGGGCTTGGCGGCGCGCCAGCGCTGCGATTTCATCCGTGCTGCTACTATTGGCGTGAAGGTCAGCCGAAAGATGCACCGTCGGAGACTTGGCCCGCATTGCTCGCGAAGGTCACGGACGGACAAGGCAATCTCACCGGCGTCCACCGCACCTGGCTCGATCCGGCGACGGCTCGCAAGGCCCCGCTTGACCCACCGCGCAAGGCGATGGGGCATCTGCTCGGGCACGGTGTGCGGGTCGGCATCGCGACCGACATTCTCACTGCCGGCGAAGGGCTTGAAAGCACGCTGTCACTGCGCATGGCGTTACCCGACCTGCCGGTCATCGCCGCGTTATCGGCCAACCATCTCGCCGCGCTGATCCTGCCGGCAGGGCTTCGGCGTCTCTATATCGCGGCCGACGCCGACGAAGCAGGCGCCATGGCGGCTGACAAACTGACGGAACGCGCAGATGCCGTCGGCATCGAGACGATCCGGCTTGCTCCCCTTGGCGATGATTTCAACGAAGATCTCCGCAAGCTCGGACGAGAAGACCTGCGGGCGCATCTCGGCCCGCAATTGGCCACGGCTGATCTATCGCGGCTGCTTTCCTGCGACCCCTGAGCAGCTGAGCAGGCCTGTCGCGGCTCTCGCCTACATCGTCGTCTCCTTGCCCGAGAGTCACGCCTTCGGCCTTCCGGGAGGAGCGAGACGGAGCGGAGCCCGGCCCGGCAGGCAACGGCTGCGGCGGCGCTCTTTTCCGCCGCCGGGCCCACCCACGCGTTCCGCGTGGCAAAACAGACCATGTGTGCGCCCGGCTTTGCATCGCGAAGCAAAAGAGCGCCGCCTCCGCCGTCCTCCGCCTGTGGCTCCGGCCGCCGGGAACGGCGGTGCAGTCCCGGCCAGCCCCCGCTTTTCCGTCGCTCGGGAAGGCCGCGAGAGGCGCGGCCCACGCCGAACAGGAGACGATCCCATGACAGCCGAGACCATCGAACGACACGCCAGTTCCGCAACCGCCGCCGTGCTCGAAGAATTGCAACTCTACGGCTATCGGCCTTTCGCCGACGAGCCCGATTCGAGACCTTTACCCGAAATCGACGCCCTCCAGGGCGCGATGACGGACATCTTCGACGCGCTCGCCGCGACGCTGGGCGACACGCGGCTGGAACCGGACCTCGAAGACCTTTTTTGGTCCGTGACGAACCTGTTTCATCGCACAGCGGCCCGTGTCGATCGCGACCTCGACGACAACGAACAGGCCCAGAAACGCGCGCAGCGCGAACAGGACGGTTCCGAAGTACGCTCTGTCGAACTCGAAGCCCTGACGGCGCAGGGCGTCACGCTGATCGAGCGGCGCAACGCCTACGAACTCATGCGCGACATCGCCGCTGATCACTTCGAGACCCATATTGGCCAGACCTGGCGTCCGCACTCGGGATCGCGGATCAGCCACCGCACGCTGACGGCCTCCATGATCGACAGCCGCGACTATCTGACGGCGAAGCGGCGCGCGGAGATCGAACCACTTCTGCCAACCGGGCCACGCGTCGCATTCTCTGGCGGGCTCGACGTCACCGATCATCGGACCATCTGGAAGGCGCTCGACCGAGTGATGGCCAAACACGCCGACATGGTGCTGCTGCATGGCGGATCGCCCAAAGGCGCCGAGAAGATCGCCGCCTGCTGGGCCGACGCCCGCAAATGCCAGCAAATCGTCTTCAAGCCGGACTGGAAACGCCACGGCAAGGCCGCACCGTTCAAGCGCAACGACGTGCTTCTCGAGGCCATGCCCATCGGACTCATCCTCTTTCCGGGGTCCGGGATCACCGACAATCTCGCCGACAAGGCCCGCAAGCTCGGCGTGCCGCTTTACGACTTCCGGTCCCGGCAAAGTTCAACGCAGGCGACGTGATGCGCCATATGCATCACCTGATGCGCGCCGGACGGTTCCGGCACGCGTTACTCTTCGCTATACTGCCAGAAGCGCCGTGGCGGTTGGTGGAGGCGCTCCCTCGACAAGGAGACCGCCATGTTCCTGTCCGCATTGCTCAGTGTCATCGGCCTCGGTTTTCTCTGCTGGCTTCTGTTCAGCTTGGCCGTATATGCGCTTCCCTTCTTCGTCGCCATCACCGTCGGCTACTATGCGTTTGAAAGCGATGCGGGACTGATCGGCTCCATTGTTGTCGCACTGTTTGTCGGCGCCGCAGCTCTTGTTCTCGGGCAGGTGGCCTTTGCAACGATCCGCTCACCGATCATCCGCCTTGCGCTCGGGGCACTTTACGCCTTGCCGGCAGGTCTTGCTGGGTTCCATGCAGTGAAAGGTCTCTCACAAGTCGGCGGCGCAGGTGAGACTTTGACGCTCGTCTTCGCCAGCGTCGGCGCGATCATTGTCGGTGTCACTGCATGGCTGCGCATTGCGTCCCTTGCAGCGCCAGAATCACCTCAGCCGGTTTGAAAGCGGCCGTTCGAAGCGATCGCAGCGAATTCATACTTCGAGCCCTTTTTGACGAATGCTGCCGAGCGACTGAACGGCCGCTTCGGCGGACCCGCAGCTTAGCGAGGTGTTCTCCGTTCGGGTCTAGACATACTCCGTAATGCGTTTCAACAAGGCGACACCGGCACCTGATAGAACGCCGCAAGAAGACGTAAGCTCTTGACGACGCCCGGTGTCGAGCGGGTGGGGTCCTGTTATGTGACCGTAAACTGCCCCATCATGCCCGCATCCTCGTGTTCGAGGATGTGGCAGTGATACATGAATGGTGTCTCTTCCGAAGCCAGCTTGTCGAACCTCAGCAAGATTTCGGTCGGACCCTGCACACGGACAACATCTTTCCAACCGATCTGCGCCGAGTCGACCGGCCGCCCGTTCTGACTCACGACCCGAAAGGAAGTCCCGTGAACGTGGAAGGTGTGCCGCATCATCATGTCGGCATTAATGCGCCAAAGCTCGGTTTCGCCTGCGCGGACGGTCTCATCAATGCGATCCATGACGTAAGGTGCACCGTTGATCCCCATCGTCTGGCCGCCGCCACCCATCATGCCGCCGCGCATCATGCCCCCGGTGTGCATGTTGAGGGTGAAATTGCGCCTGCGGACCGGATCGCCGAGTGCGGGCGCATCCGAAGGCAGCGAGGTGGGCAGGCGGGTGGGGCCGGCGGGCGCAGCTTCGCCTACATCAAACGACATGATCTCGAGCGGCGCACCACTGTTTCCATCCATCCCCATCATGCCGCGGTCGCCCATCATGCCTCTATCGCCCATCATCATGGAGCCGCCCCTGTCACCCATCATGCCCCCGTTCATCACGCCATTCATCCCGATGTCGCGCGAGACAAGAGAAACAGGTGACCGGTCCGAGAATTCGACCACGATCTCGGCCCGTTCGGCACCGTCGAGTTGCAGGCTGGCCATGGCAAGAGGGCGGGCCAGAAGGCCGCCGTCACTCGCGACCTGGTGGAATTGCCTGCCGTCGGTGAAACGGAAATCATACACGCGCGCATTCGACGCGTTCAGGATACGCAGGCGTACCAGACCCGCCGGAACTGTAAGCTTGGGACGGATCACACCGTTGACGAGGATCTGGTCCCCCTGGAACCCATGCATCCGATCCATCATGCCAAGACTATAGGTCATGCGGCCTGACCGATCGAAGCGTCGATCCTGCACGATGAGTGGAAAATCGTTCACGCCATAGTCGTGCGGCAGTGGATCGTCGATCTCGGGGTCGTCGATGACAATCATGCCCGCCAACCCGCGATATACCTGCGGGCCTGTTCGCCCGTGAACATGGCTGTGATAAAACAGCGTTGCCGCCGGGTGATCGACCGGTAATTCCGGCGCCCAGGTCTCGCCCGGGCCGAAAGCAAGTTGCGGCCCACCGTCGAGATAGCCCGGCACGTGCATGCCGTGCCAGTGAGCAGTGATCGGTTCATCGAGACGGTTCATGACACTTATGTTTGCGGTGCGCCCGCGCCGGAACCGCAGCAGCGGTCCGAGGTAATCCTGGGAGTAGCCCCAGGTCTCCGACGTCGCGCCTCCGGTGAACTCGCGTGTTCCGCGTATCGCATCGAGTGTGTTGCCTGCGCCGGGGCCGATCTCCATAACCTCCGGTATCGGCAAAGGCGCGCCGGGTTCGGCGGCCCATGCCCGGCTGATATTAAGTGCTGGGGTTGCGAGCGAGGCTGCGGCTAGGCTAAGGAACTTTCGGCGTCTCACAGTGATACTCCGTCATTGGAAGGGTTGCATCGTCCCAACCGAGGCCGAGCAAATATCGCGATAGCGCTCGCACCGGTGTTAGGCCCGAAGCGGGAGACCCGCGTCTTTCCAGCCCGCCAGACCCCCTTCGATTACAGCGGTGTCATAGCCCATCTGGCGCAGGCTGTCGGCGGCAAGGGCCGCGCGTGCGCCGGACGCACAGAGAACGTGAACACGGCCCGTGCCATCGCGTTTCGCGGCCAAAGCCTCGTTCGCCTTGCCGGTCTCGGGATCGGCCTGTGCTGCGACCAACCCGATCAGGAACGACAGGCGCCAGCCCCGGTCGTTGGGTCCGCCGGTTCCCGGAATGGCAGTTGTCAAACCTTTGGTGATGCCCGTGATGCCCGCGATCTTGCCGAACAGGCCCATCACCATGACGGCACTGAGACCGATCAGAACGCCCCCGAAAAGCGAAAGCCAGGGCGTGAATTCCGTTGGCACGACCGGCCCCATATGCGGTCCTTCCATTTGCTGTATTGTTTTCGTTCTCTGTCGGAGACAAATGTAAGATATGTCTAAATTAGTCAATGACGATATAAAGCGGCCTTCGCTACCGGTTCTTCAAGCGCGTGCGGCGGACGTGGCGGGTCAACTGGCTTTGTTGTCGAATGCCAACAGGCTGATGGTGCTTTGCCACCTGCTGGAGGGAGAGCAATCGGTTGGTGCGCTACAGGGCCAGCTCGCCCTGAGTCAGTCGGCGCTCAGCCAGCATCTCGCGCGGTTGCGCGAGGCTGGCATGGTTGCGACCCGACGCGAGAGCCAGACGATCCACTACAGCATCGCCGACCCGCGTCTGCACGATATGATCGATGCGCTTTATCGGATCTACTGTGAAACGGATGGGGACGCGCTTGGGTGACGCGCGCACCTGTACCGTTGCCCGAACGGGCGCGGCCCTAGCTACAGTAAAGGAACAAACGACATGATGGATACATGATGGACGGAATGGGATCGATGGCGAGGGGCATGGGCCTCTGGATGCTGGGCATCTTGTTTGCAGGAAGCTGAGCCGGACAGGCGCGCGTGATGGAAGAGCCCTTCGTTCAGCTCTGGCACCGTTCGGCGGTCACGGCGCTCGGCCTGTTCTGGACGGCGTTCTGGGCGTTTGGCCTCGGCTATCTCGTTTCCTCGATGATCCAGGTCTTCGTGACGCGCGACCGGATGCAGCGGGCGATGGGCACGGAAGGGCCGCGCTCGGTCGCCTTGGGCACATTCTTCGGCTTCGTCAGCTCGTCGTGCAGTTTCGCCGCGCTGTCGGGAACACGCGCGCTCTTCGCCAAGGGGGCCGGGCTGGTGCCGTCGCTGGCCTTTCTTCTCGCCTCGACCAACCTCGTGATCGAGCTGGGTATCATCATCGGCATTTTCCTCGGCTGGCAATTCGTGGTCGGCGAGTATGTCGGCGGCGTGCTGTTGATCCTGCTCATGTGGCTTGTGGTCCGGCTGACCCGCGGCTTCGCGCCGATCGAACGGGCGCGAGAAACCGCGCAGTCGCAGCAAAACGATACCGATAGCTCCGACAAGGACTGGAAAGCGAAAGCCACGTCGCGCGAAGGCTGGGGCGAGGTCGCCACGCGCTACGTCATGGAATGGGGCATGGTGTGGAAGGACGTGACCGTCGGCTTCACCATCGCGGGGATTATCGCCGCCTTCGTGCCGCGCCGCTTCTTCGAATGGCTTTTCATCGGCGGCGACGATCCGAACTTCTTCGAGCTGCTGGCACAGGCGCTGGTCGGCCCCGTCGCCGCGTTCTTCACCTTCATCGGGTCCATGGGGAACATCCCGCTTGCCGCCGTGCTCTACGGCAACGGCGTGGCCTTTGCTGGCATCATGGCCTTCATCTTCTCCGACCTTGTGGTGATCCCCGTCCTGCGCGTGAACGCGAAATATTATGGCTGGCGCATGGCGGTCTATATCCTCGGCGTCTTCCTCGTGGTCCTCGTCGCGACGGCGCTGCTCCTGCATTACGGCTTTGCGGCCCTCGGGCTTCTTCCCTCGGCCGATCAGGTTCGCGCGGTCACTGAGCGCGAGTTCTTCAAGATCGACTATACCTTCTGGTTCAACATAGGGTTCATTGCCCTCACGGTCGTCTTTCTCGTCTGGAAAGTCAGAAGAACTGGTTCTTCCTTCTCGACCGGCGACGGCGCTATCGAGAAGGTGCTATTCTGGCTCGCCATGATCGCCTACGCGTGGCTGGGGGGCGGTCTTCTCTTCGGGTTATGAGGCTCAAGGATCGGACTATCGCGCGCCAAATGTCCTACTTGTCGGCAAGCTGTGCCGTCAAAGCGCTGAGGTTCGCGATGCTGCGTGTGCCGGTCAAAATTCGACCTTTTATGCCCCACGATAATTGTTACACGCCTCAACGCCCTCTGCGACCACGTCGAGAAGTGCGTCCACATCGCTCAGAAGAACCGTGATGCGCGGGCTGCTGATACGATAGCGGATGAAACGCCCATCGCGATCGCTGGCGACAAGCCCGCACTCCAGCAGGCACCTCAGATGGTTGGAGACGTTGGGTTGCGATAGTTCCGTCCGCTCGACGAGCTCGTGAACGGCCAATGGCTCGTTGCAAAGTGCACCGAGGATGGCCAGGCGGCTCGGGTCCGCGAAGCCGCGGAACAGCTTCGCCCGTCGCTCGATGGTTGCGCTCTTGCGGTCATCGACCAATTGCGCCATATCACTCCTCGCTGATATGTTGTTCTTCGATTCATCCTAGCAGGAATAGCGCGACCATGGCCAACACCGAAAATGCCGGATCGACGGCAGATGTCCCGCCCGTCCGTTACCGGGTTTCCGGTATGGATTGCGCCAAGGATGCCGCGCAGATCGAGCGGGCGGCACAGGCAGCCGGGGTCGCGCCCGGCGATGTGAAAGTGTCGGCCGCGACGCACATCATGACACTGACTGCACCCGAAGTGCGCCTGCCGGACATCGAAAAGGCAGTCGCGGTGACAGGCTATGGCTTCGACCGGATCGAGGGCGATGAAGACATTCCGCCGAATCCTGCCCATCAGGACCCGGCCTACCGCCGTGCCCTCTGGATCGTCGTGATCCTGAACGTGGGATACGGGGTCCTCGAAATGATCGGCGGTTTCATTTCCGGATCGCAGGCCGTGAAGGCCGATGCGCTCGATTTCATCGGCGATGGCGCGATCACCTTCCTCGGCCTGCTGGCCATCGGCTGGAGCCTCGCTTGGCGGGCACGGTCGGCTCTGATCCAGGGCATCTTCCTCGGGCTCCTCGGTCTTGGCGTCCTCGGCACGACCATCGTCCGGGTCTTCGAACAGACGACGCCGGATGCAGGTCTCATGGGCCTGCTCGGTATGATCGCCCTTGTCGTGAACGTCGTCTCCGTTCTGCCGCTGCTGCGATTCCGCAAGGGCGACGCGAACATGCGGGCTGTCTGGCTGTTCTCGCGCAACGACGCTATCGGCAATGCGGCGGTCGTCATCGCCGCCGGTCTCGTGGCGTGGCTGGGCAGCGCGTGGCCCGACCTTATCGTCGCCTTCGGTATCGCCGGACTGTTCCTGCACTCCGCTTGGGCCATCATCCGCGACGCGCGGGGCGATCTGAAGGCGACGGCATGAACGGTCGCGTTCTCGGTGGGCTCTGCGCAATCGCAGCGCTCGGTCTCGATCAGGGCACCAAGGCGCTCGCCCTGACCACACCGGCGCTCGAGAGCGGGGTCGAGGTTTTACCCTTTCTTAACCTCGTGCGGGTTCTGAACGATGGGGTCAGCTTCGGTATGCTGGGCGGGATCGTGCCTTGGTGGGGTCTCATCGCGCTTGCTGGCGTGATCGTGTTATGGCTGCTGATCTGGTTGTGGCGCGCGCCGGACAGGCTGACGGCTGCCGCTCTCGGTCTGATCATCGGCGGCGCACTCGGCAATGTCCTCGACCGGCTGCGTTATCAGGCCGTCCCAGACTTTCTGGATTTCCATTACGGAACATACCACTGGCCGTCCTTCAATCTTGCGGATGTGGCGATTTTCTGCGGCGCGGCCCTACTGTTCTGGGACAGCTTCCGCTCTGCGACGGACAAGCCTGGTCAGGGTCAACGCAAGGAAAACACAACGGGGGTGTAACCCATGTTCGGCATACCATCTGCGAAAGGCTTTGACAGCACACTTGCCCTGCTGCGCAACCCATATGGGTTCATTTCGGAGACCTGCCGCGCACTCGACACAGACCTGTTCGAAACCCGCATCCTCCTTCAAGAGACGATCTGCATGACCGGCGCGGCGGCGGCAGAAGCCTTCTATCGGGAAGACCGGCTGATCCGCGCGGGCTCGATGCCGGGCCGCATACAGAAGACCCTGCTGGGCGAAGGCGGCGTTCAGGGATTGGACGGCGCTGCCCACCAGCACCGCAAGAAGATGTTCATGTCACTCATGGGGACCGAGCGGATCGCCGCGCTTCAGGGCACGTCGCTTCACATGTTGGACAAATATGCGCCGGACTGGGAGGCGAGGAATGAGGTCGTCCTCTATGACGAAGTGCGCGAAATGCTCACAAGAGCTGTCTGCGCCTGGGCCAGGGTGCCGCTTGATGAAGCTGAGGTGGCGACCCGAACGGCGCAGCTTACAGCGCTTTTTCAGGACGCCGGTGCCATGGGCCCGAAACATTGGGCCGCGCGACTGGCGCGTCACCGTCTGGAAAAATGGTCAGCACGGGTGATTCAACAGGTGCGTGAAGGCGAGCTTCAGCCGACGCAGGAAAGCGCCCTTCATGTCATTGCGACATGGCGTGATCTCGACGGCGCGATGCTGACCCCGAAAGTCGCCGCCGTGGAGTTGCTGAACGTCTTGCGCCCGACCGCGGCGGTGTCCGTTTTCATAGTTCAGGCGGCGCATGCTTTGCACCGGTATCCGGAATGGCAGGAAAAACTGCGGAACGACGACGGACTGCTCGAACCCTTCGTGCAGGAGGTCCGCCGCCTCTATCCGTTCTTTCCTGCGGTAGCGGCACGAGTGAAGAGCGATTTCGAGTGGCGCGGATATCGCTTTCCCAAAGGGTACAGGGTTCTGCTCGACCTCTACGGCACGAATACCGACGCTCGTTCGTGGGACGCGCCGCTTGAGTTCCGGCCCGAACGGTTTCGGGGCCGCGCCGAAAACCCCTACGACTTCATTCCACAGGGCGGCGGCAACCACTACACGAACCACCGCTGCCCGGGTGAATGGATCGCGATCAGTCAGATGAAGGCGTTTTGCAGGTATCTTGTGAACGACATCGACTACGATGTGCCGGATCAGGATTTGGAGCTTGACCCAGGAGAGCTGCCATCACTGCCCCAGAACCGGTTCATCATGCGCAACGTCAGGCGTCGGCAGTAGCTTCGGCCTCACCCGGCCCGACCGACCGCGCATCCTTCGTGGCCTCGAACGCCTCCCACGCAACGTAGGGCACGATCAGAAGCGCCGCGACCGGATCGGCCCACCACCAGCCCATCCATTGCGTCAGACCGATTCCGGCCAACACCACAATGGTCTGGTATTCGCAGATCATGGTATCCTTGGCATCGTATTTCAGGGCGGGTGAATCGAGCCGCTTGCCGTAGCGATACTTGCCCCAGGCCAATAGCGGATTGACCACTAAAGAGACAAACAGGATCGCGATCCCCCACCAATTGAAGCCCGGTGCCTCCTGCGAGATGAA
>Ga0181371_1000011_pt1 | contig 107583 bp, 95 predicted proteins | sample LowvirmetaG_6_FD_130087 | JGI IMG/M metagenome (GOLD analysis project Ga0181371, IMG submission 130087) | Marine viral communities from the Subarctic Pacific Ocean - Lowphox_07 viral metaG | ecosystem: Environmental > Aquatic > Marine > Oceanic | place: Subarctic Pacific Ocean | collected...
AGGACGGATGTTTTTCCGCGTCAGCTCCTGCCCAAGATGGGGGCGCTTGGCCTGCTTGGTATAACTGTTGAGGAAGAATGGGGCGGTACCGGCCTTGGCTATCTCGAGCACGTCGTCGCCATGGAAGAAATCTCCCGCGCCTCGGCCTCGGTCGGCCTGTCCTATGGCGCGCACTCGAACCTTTGCGTCAACCAGCTGCGCCGCTGGGGCAATGACGACCAGAAGAAACGCTACCTCGAAAAGCTGATCACCGGCGAACATCTCGGTGCCCTCGCCATGTCGGAAAGCGGCGCTGGCTCTGATGTCGTGTCGATGAAGCTGCGCGCCGAAAAGAAGGGCGACAACTATGTGCTCAACGGCACGAAGATGTGGATCACCAATTCGCCTGACGCCGATACGCTGATCGTCTATGCGAAGACCGAGCCGGAGAAGAAGTCACGCGGCATTACGGCCTTTATCATCGAGCGCGACATGAAGGGGTTTTCTGTCGCCCAGAAGCTCGACAAGCTCGGTATGCGCGGCTCCGAGACCGGCGAGCTGGTATTTGAGGATTGCGAAGTCCCCGAAGAGAATGTGATGGGCCCGCTGAATGGCGGCGTGGAAGTCCTGATGAGTGGACTCGACTATGAGCGCGCGGTCCTCTCGGCCGGCCCGACCGGCATCATGCAGGCCTGCATGGATGTCGTTCTGCCTTACATCCATGACCGTAAGCAGTTCGGTAAATCGATTGGTGAATTCCAGCTCGTCCAGGGCAAGGTCGCCGACATGTATGTCCAGATGAATGCGGCCAAGGCTTATGTCTACACCGTCGCCAAGTCATGCGACCGGGGTGAGACGACGCGCAAGGATGCAGCCGGCGCGATCCTCTACGCGGCAGAAACCGCGACGAAACTGGCGCTTGATGCGATCCAGCTCCTCGGCGGCAATGGCTATATCAATGAATATGCCACCGGCCGGCTGCTACGCGACGCCAAGCTCTACGAGATCGGGGCAGGGACCAGCGAAATCCGCCGCATGCTGATCGGCCGCGAACTGTTCAAGGAAACGGCTTGAGCATACGCGGCTAATTCGTAACACTGACGCAATCGCTGAAGGTTTTGTGAATGCTGACCCGGATTTCTGCTCTTTTTCTCGCACTGTTCCTGTGCGGCCATGCCGCCGCCGAGCCGGATTGTTCATATGACGCGGATGTGCTGATGTCCCTGTCGCCCGAAGCTTTCAATGACGACCTGGACCGGACAGGCTGGCGCAAGCTGGCCGACCGGGAAGAATGCGTCGCTGTCGCTGCCGACCTCCTCAAGACCTACCGGCTTCGGCTCGACAGCGAGCGCGGGTCGATCCTGCACCACGAGGCGCAACTCCGGGCGGCATTGGGCCAGGCAGACGTGGCAATTACGCTCTTGCAGGACCTGCTGCAAACCACAGAGGACGAGAGCACGAGGGCATACCACAAGGCCGAGATCGCATTTCTTTTACAGGACCGCGATGCCTTGGTTGCCGCGCGGGATAAGTTGCTGGCCGTGCCCAAGCCAGAAGGCTTTGATCAGGCAGTCGAAAATTTCAAGCAGAAATACCCAGACTATCCACCGCCCGTCTGGCCAACCAACCTAAACGTTATCGATGGCTTCATTGCCTGCTTCGACAAGCCTTATTCCGAAGCTTACAGCCAAGCTTGTCGACCGGTCGCCGCCGAATAGGCCTAGTTCATGGCCTAGCCCACTTGCCGCGCCGCCTCTTCGTCTTCGGCCGGGAGGCTGATGACCTGGCCCATGGCTGATATCAGGGTGCGCTCGTCAATCGGCTTGGAGACATAGCCGTCAAAGCCCATGCTTAGGAAGCGCTCCCGGTCGCCAAGCATCGAATCGGCCGTCAGCGCGATCACCGGCACGATCCGATTCATGCTGCGTGACATGCGCAGGCGGCGGAACGCCTCGGCGCCGTCCAGGCCAGGCATGTGGATGTCCATCAGCACGATATCGACCGGCTGGTGGCTGAGAATCTCAAGGGCCTCATTGCCGTCGCGGGCTTCTGTGATGTCCATCCCGTACTGTTCGAGGAAGGTCCGGGCGACGCGCAGGTTGATGGCATTATCGTCGACCACCAGCACACGGCAGCCGGACAGGCCGGTGCGGCGGCGCGAGACCGGCATCTGCACCGTCTTGTGCTGGAGCCGGGCGCTTGGCTGGGACGCTGCCTGCGCCGCGAAAGTCAGCGTGAAAACCGACCCGCGCCCCTGCTGGCTGACGGCATTTACGTCGCCGCCCATGATGCGCGCGAGTTTGCGCGTGATGGAGAGGCCCAGCCCGGTGCCGCCAAACTTGCGCGTGGTCGAGCCGTCTTCCTGCGAAAAGCTGTCGAAGATGCGCTCGATTTTGTCTTTCGCGATGCCGCAACCTGTATCCGAGACATGAATGGTGACGAGCTGCTCGTCATTCTCGCCGGCCGCACTTGTGACAACGATCATGACTTCGCCATCGCTGGTGAACTTGATGGCATTGGAAACGAGGTTGCCGACGCACTGGCGCACGCGCACCGGATCGAAGACGAGGCTGGATGGCACGCCCGGGTCGATATGCAGTTTGAGCGAGATGCCTTTCTCCTCGGCCACTGTTTCGTGCAGCTTGAACAGGCCGCTCAGCTTGTGGCGAAGATCGCCCGCGACCGGAGAGACTTCGAGTTTCCCGGCTTCGATCTTGGAAAGGTCGAGAATATCATTCAGGAGCACCATCAGGGCGCGCCCGGAATCAAGGATGATCGAGACCTGCTCTGACTGCGCCGGGGTGAGATTGTCATGGGCGAGTGTCTGCGCCATGCCGAGAACGCCGTTCAGCGGGGTGCGGATCTCATGGCTCATATTGGCGAGGAATTCAGACTTCATGCGCGTCGCCTGTTCGGCGCGGTGCAGCGCGTCATTGAGCTCGTGCGCCTTGCGGCGTTCCTCGCGCACATCCTGGATGTGCATGATGTAGACCGGCTTGGTCGTGTCCGGAAGGTAGGCATTATTGAGCGCGATGGACACGCGGATCCGTTCACCAGACAGGGCCAGGATCTCGCTGTCGGAAATGTGCTGGATGATCTTTCCGCTGGCCAGTTTGGCTTTCAGCTCTTCGCTGCGTATCGCCTGGCCGGGGCCCATCAGCGCGTCCACATGCTTGCCCATGACATCTTCGATCTGGTGTCCGGTGAGATCGGCCAGGGCATCATTGATATAGAGGATGGCTCCTTTGTGGTCGGCAATGGCAATCCCGTGCAGGGCATGGTCGCAAGCGAGCCGCAAGAGCTCGGCGCGGCCGACAGCTTCATCACGTTCCTTCGCGATGTCGGTGATCTCATGCGAGCAGCTAAGTACGCCGCGCTCGGTCGGCAGCAACGTGGTCTTCATCACCTTGCTCAGCATCTTTGCTGCGCGTCCCTGACCAGTGATGAGTTCGCCCGGCTGGCCGGTCTCGATTACCTTTGTAACGGCCTTGACCATCTCAGAGTCGCGATAGGTGGAATCGAACTCGAAAATACGCATCCCCACAACGCTGTCGCCATCGGGGAGGATCGATTCATTCATCAACCGGTTGGCGGCGACCCATTCGAAATCGATAATGTTGCCTGCCTCATCCCGGACTGGAGCGGTCTCACACACGACGACAGGCAGCATGTCGAAAAGGCTGGCATCCATGTGAAGGCATCCTCAGAACTGTAACAAAATCAACAGTTATGTGCCGGAATAATGTTAATGCGATATTGAAAATTCAATCGATGTGCAGTTGGCGCACGATTGTGCCCCGGGCCCTGTTTTTCGTCCTGATCAGGAAAACTCACAGAATTAACCTTGGTCATTCACGCCGGATGGATCATTTGCCATACTGGCCTGGCGATGCCCCCGGTGCTGACCGGCCTTGTCAGGACATTGTCGTGAAACATCCTTATGTGGAACGGGAAGAGAGGTTTAAGCGCTTAAGCTTTACCCCTCCCGGTCGGAAAGGAATGCCCAATGCCGCAAACCCTCTCATTGCTGACCGTCAACGAGCCGGGTGATTTGCTCAAAGCCTTTGAGGCCGTGCGATCCTATTCCGTGGAGCTAGCCGCGAATCTTTCCGACGCGGATGCGACGGTTCAGTCGATGGAAGATGCGAGCCCCGCCAAATGGCATCTGGCCCACGTCACCTGGTTTTTCGAACGCTTTGTGCTCAAGCCCCATCTGGCGGGCTATCAGGGCTTTGACGATACTTTCGACTATCTTTTCAACTCCTATTACGATGCGGTTGGTGAACGCCATCCCCGCCCGGCTCGCGGCCTGCTGACGCGCCCTGCGCTTGGTCACGTGCTGGCTTATCGGGCGTATGTCGATGAAGCGATGGGGCCGCTTCTTGACAGCATGCCGTCTGAGGCCGTGCGGGACCTGGTGACACTTGGCCTGCATCATGAGCAGCAGCATCAGGAGCTTTTCCTGACCGATATCCTGCACCTCTTTGCGCAAAGCCCTTTAAAACCTGCTTTCCGTCCATCGGAGCCCCGGCTGATGAAGGCGGCTGCTGCGCCGCTCTCATGGCAGCGTTTCGAAGGTGGCTTGCTGGAAACGGGGCAGGGCGAGCAGGAAGGTTTCGGTTTCGATTGCGAGCGCCCGCGACACAAATCCTGGCTTGAGCCGTTCACGCTCGCCAACCGCTGCGTTACCAACGCTGAATGGATCAGTTTCATCGAAGACGGCGGTTATCATAAACCTGACCACTGGCTCTCGGACGGATGGGCCACGTGCCAGGCTGAAGGCTGGCAAGCCCCGCCCTATTGGCAGAGGCAGGACGATGCCTGGTGGACTATGACGCTGCGCGGCGCTCAGCCGGTCGATCTGAACGCTCCTGTCTGTCATGTGAGCCAGTATGAAGCCGATGCCTATGCGAGCTGGGCTTGCGCAAGACTGCCATCCGAAGCTGAATGGGAAGTTGCCGCCTCTGCGGTTTCGCCATCAGGCAATGATGCTGGAAACGGCCGTCTTAGCCCGGCACCGCAGGCTGGGGACGGACTTGTTGGGCTATATGGTGATGTCTGGGAGTGGACGCGCAGCGCGTTTGCACCCTATCCAGGCTTTCGCGCTGCGGAAGGCGCAGTGGGCGAGTACAATGGCAAGTTCATGAGCGGGCAATATGTCCTGCGCGGCGGGTCCTGCGTCACCCCGCCGGGCCATATCCGTGCGAGCTATCGCAACTTCTTCCATCCAGCAAAGCGTTGGCAGTTTTCCGGCGTACGCCTGGCGAGGGATGTCTGATGGACGGAATGCATGCCGACCCGTTCCGCGAGGATGTACTTGCAGGGCTGTCGAGACCTCAGAAGGCCATTCCCAGCCGCTGGCTCTACGATGCCAAGGGCTCCAGCCTGTTCGACGAGATCACCGAATTGCCGGAATATTATCCAACGCGCACCGAACTCAGCATATTGAGAGACCGGGCCAGCGACATGGCAGATGCCGTGGGGCCGGAGGCTGTCATCGTCGAATATGGGGCCGGTTCGCTCCTGAAGGTCCGCATCCTGCTGGACGCGCTTGAAAGTCCCGGTGCCTTCGTTCCCGTAGATATTTCCTCGAGCCATTTACAGTCTGCTGCGAAAGACCTGAAAGACGATTATCCAGACCTGGAAGTGCGACCCATCGTATCCGATTTCATGGCTTCAAACCTCGGCGCTAGCCTGCCGCAGGCGTCTGGCAGGACCGTAGGGTTCTTTCCCGGCTCAACGATCGGCAACCTCCTCGATCACGAAATTCAGCGCTTCCTGTCGAATGCGCGCACAGACCTTGGCGATGATGCACGTTTCATCATCGGCATCGACCAGCCGAAAAGCCCGGACATCCTGGTGCCGGCCTATGATGACGCGCAAGGTGTCACGGCTGCTTTCAACAAGAACCTGCTAACACGCATCAACCGCGAACTTGGCGGCGATTTCGATCTCGACAGCTTTGCGCACGAAGCACGCTGGAACGAAGCTGACAGCCGCATAGAGATGCATCTCATAAGCCTGAAGGCGCAGACCGTCTCAGTGGCCGGTGAACACTTCGAATTTGCCAAGGATGAGAGCATTCACACCGAAAATTCCCGTAAGATCGGACATGACAGGTTTGCCGCCATGGCCAAGGCGGCCGGATGGGCTTTATCGCGCAAATGGATGGACGCGGATGCATTATTCGCCATGTTCATGATGGAGGCGACGTCGTAAGAGGCCTGAGGGGGATGCCATGACACTTGAGGAGTACAATGCGTTCTGTACGTCTTTGGACCATACGACCCATGTTGTTCAGTGGGGCGGATCGCATGTCTGGAAGATTGGCGGAAAGGTCTTCGCAATTGGGGGCGTCAACGGACCGGAGGGCTTTCGGGTCAGCTTCAAGGTATCACCGCTCGCCTTTGATATATTGAAGGAACAGCCCGGCTGTCAGGGCGCTCCGCATCTTGCCTCACGAGGCATGAAATGGATCCAGCGCTTTTCCGACGCGGCAATGGATGATGCGGCGTTGAAAGCCTATCTTCTGGAGAGCTATCGGCTTGTCTCGCTTGGCCTGACAAAGAAGCTGCAAAAGGAGCTTGGCCTTAATCAAGGCTAAGCTTCCGACTGTCACAGCCAGGTCCTATGCGGAACCGTGACGACCGCTTCTCCGTTTCTTTTTTAACGTACAAGGGAAACAAGGAGACAGACGGCATGACATTGACCACCAAACATTTCGGCGTGGAAATCCCCGCGATTGGCTTCGGCACGTGGAAGCTCAAGGATGAAACGGCCCAGATGTGCGTGAGCAAGGCCATCGAGTCTGGTTACCGCATGATCGACACGGCGCAGGCCTATGAGAACGAAATTCACGTAGGCCGTGGCATCCGCGATGCTCAGCTGCCACGTGAAGACCTGTGGGTCACAACCAAGGTCTGGATGTCGGAATTCAGGGATGGAGACCTGCAGTCGTCGGTTTCAAAAAGCGTTGAGCGGCTTGGCCTTGATCATGTTGATCTCGTTTTGCTGCACTGGCCTAATGCAGACGTCCCAATGGAGGAAACCTTCGAAGCGTTGAATGATGCCCGGGATTCGGGCATGACGCGTCATATCGGCGTATCCAATTTCACGACCAGCCTGATGGATGAGGCTGTGAAACTCTCAAGGGCACCGATCCTGACAAACCAGATCGAATATCATCCTTTCATAGACCAGACGCCGGTGATCGAAGCAGCGCATGCGCTCGGTATGTCGGTAACTGCGTTTTCGCCGCTGGCCCAAGGGAAGGTGTTCGACAATGCTGTGTTGAAGGAGATCGGGGAGGCGTATGGGAAAACGCCTGCACAGGTCACGATGCGCTGGTTTGCGCAGCAGCCGGGCATTGTCGCCATCCCGCGATCTTCCTCACCAGAGCACCTGGCTGCAAACAATGACATTCACGACTTTGCGCTTACACCGCAGGAGATGGGCCGCATCACCGCGCTGAAGGCGGATAATCAAAGACTGATTGATCCGCGCTGGGCTCCTGAATGGGACCGGGCCGCGTAATGACGGATGCGATCAAGGAGGCTGGAAACGCGCCCCGCTATGACGGTCTCAGCGCCGTCTTCATCAACTGCACCCTGAAGCGTGGGCCTGAGCTTAGTCACACGCATGGCCTGATGAAGGTCGTGGAAGACATCATGCAGGGCGCTGGTTGCGGTGTGGAGAATATACGCGCCGTGGATCATGAGATTGCGCCTGGCGTCCAGCCGGACATGACTGAGCATGGCTACAAGACGGATGACTGGCCGCCGATCGCCGACAAAGTGCTGAAGGCCGATATCCTTGTGATTGGCACTCCGATCTGGCTGGGCGAACAATCCTCGGTCTGTCGGCGTGTCATTGAGCGCTTGTACGCGCTGTCCGGCTGGAAGAATGAAAAAGGCCAGTCTGTCTTTTATGGCCGGGCCGGCGGCTGCATCGTCACAGGCAATGAAGATGGCGTGAAGCATTGCGCCAGCAGTGTGCTCTATGCGCTTGGCCATCTTGGTTACATGGTGCCACCGCAGGCAGATGCGGGCTGGATCGGCGAAATCGGGCCGGGGCCGTCCTATTGTGATGAGGGCTCTGGCGGCCCGACGCACGCTTTCACGCAGCGCAATGCCACTATTCTTGCCTGGAACCTGATGCACACGGCGGCCATGTTGAAAGCCAGCGGGGGCCTGCCGCGCTATGGCAATGACCGTGACGCGTTCGAGGCGGGCGCAAGCTTCGGGCATCCCAATCCTGAGTATCGCTCCTGAGGCTGTCGCGTCAGACCGGCTCCATCTTCACGCTCGGGACTTCATTGGTCGGGCCATAGCAGAACTCAAGCAGGCTGCCACTGGCGATCGCCGTCTTGGCGGATTCGTATCCGGCGGCGACCGCATCGTCATAGGCTTCCCAGTCCCGCAGTTCGATATCTTTCAGTTCTGGTACCACGAGCATGTCGACAAATTCGCGATTAGCGAGCGGATTGACGCTGATCGTGGCTGACCGCATCAGCAGGCCGGCAATCGGCGGGGCAGCAGAAAATCCGTTATTCCAGACCCAGCGGAAAAAGCCCGGAGGGTTCTCGAAGTCCTCAGCCTTGAGCCCCTCGGGCGCGCGCGACACATCAGAGCCAATGACCACGCCGCGGTGCAGCTCGCTCATCACGTCTGTCGGGAAGTTGTTGAGGACGGCACCATCGACCAGAACTTCGCCGTCATGGACGACAGGAGGCAGGATGCCCGGCAGCGAGATCGTCGCCCGCAAGGCTTTGCGCAACTCTCCGCGCCTGTGCACCCGGTAAGTTCCGTCAGTGAGGTTGGTCGAAAGTGCAAAGAAAGGGATGTCAAGATCGCCGATTTCCGCGTCGCCGAAATGTTCATGCAGGCGTGTATTCACTCGCCTGCCGCGCACCAGGCCTACTACGGGCAAATTATAGTCGCCGAGCGGGTTGGTCTCGACGAAGGCTTTGCGGATGCGCCGGTCGATTTCCGTGTCATCCCACCCCATCGCCACGCACGCAGCGACCACCGCGCCCATGGACGCCCCGCCGACGAAATCGATCGGGATATTGGCTTCCCTCAGGGCCTTCACGACGCCGATATGGGCATAGGCCCGCGCCCCGCCGCCTGAAAGGACGAGGCCGACCGAACGCCCAGCCATGACGCGGGCAAGCCGGTCACAGGAGGCGTGATCCATGCCTTGCCAGTGAAAAACTCGCGCGGCCCCGGCGGCATCCAGCCACTCAATGGGCCGGGATGCGCGGCGCTCGGAGCCGTGATGCAACAGAACAACGTCGATCAGTTTCAGGGAATGAGCCGGGGAGTTATCTTCCGGCATCAGTGGATTGGAAGGGCGGGCGTCGGCGCGGCCAACGACCCAGATACGGTCAGCCTGGCGCACGGACAGCCTGTACCAGGCTGTATCGCCAACCGAGGAGACAAGCATGACGACGTCATTATTGGCTTCGAGCTCGTCGAAATAGCCCATCGGCTTGTCGGTGCCTTCATTCTCATCGACGATCTTGGACTTCACGCCGAGACGGTCCAGCGATGCTTTCAGCGTACGAGCCCGCAATTTGAGGTCGATTGTCGGGGATGTCGCAACGAGTGCGAACACTTTTGGCGCATTCCGCCTGTTCGGCTTACGCCCCTCGCGCAGACGCGTCAGCATCAGGCGGATCATCGCATTGAGAATTTCCGGCTCAGCTTTCACCAGCCGGTCAAACCCCTTGCGTGAAATTTCAAGGATTTCTGCATCACGCAGCGCATAGACGGAACTGGTATGGGGCGCATTGTCGGCGATGCCGTCACCGTCTTCGTCTATTCCGCCTTCGAACAGGGCCATCTCGCCGACAGGTTCGCCGGCCCGGATGTGGCCGATGAATTCGCTACGTCCATCCGGAGCCGTCCGGAAGGCGCCGAGCGACCCTGACAGGACGAAATAGATCGATGACGACTCTTCGCCCGCCTTGAACAATTCCCACCCTGCAGGCAGTGCAAACCAGCGAGCTTCGCGCCCAGCCGCTTTCAGCGCACGCTTGGGAACGTCCTCCAGAAAGGGTATCGATTTAAGGGTCGGCGCAATATCAAGACTCATATCTCCGAATGTGTTCATCCCGCGCCCTTCTGCAAAGGGTTTTTTCGCTTTTGTGCGGACAGGAGCCAGCGCGGTTTTGAACATGGTCATAGTTCGGGATGACATTACTTCTTTGCGGCGATAGTTCTGCAAGAAACAGTCCAAGGGAGGGCAGATGCCCGTTCTCAAAACAAAACTCGACACGTCAGGGCCAAAATTCTCGGCCAACCGCCACGCCATGGAGCTGCTCCTGGCGCAATTGCGCGAGAAGACAGCTGCCGCCGCGCAGGGCGGATCTGAGCGTGCGCGCAAGCGCCACACCGAACGTGGCAAACTATTGCCGCGTGAACGGGTAGAGCGCCTGCTGGACCCGGGTACGCCATTCCTTGAAATTGGAGCGCTGGCCGCAAACGGCATGTATGACGATGAAGCGCCCGGCGCCGGCGTGATCACCGGCATTGGCCGCGTTGAAGGCCGCGAATGCATGATCGTCTGCAATGATGCGACGGTGAAGGGCGGGGCCTATTTCCCCATGACTGTGAAGAAGCATCTGCGCGCGCAGGAAATCGCGTTGCAGAACCACCTGCCATGCATCTATCTCGTCGACAGCGGCGGCGCGAACCTGCCGCACCAGTCTGAAGTCTTCCCCGACCGCGAGCATTTTGGGCGCATCTTCTACAACCAGGCGCAGATGAGCGCGAAGGGCATCCCGCAGATCGCGTCGGTCATGGGCTCATGTACCGCTGGCGGTGCCTATGTGCCGGCGATGTCTGACGAGACGATCATTGTGCGCAAGCAAGGCACCATCTTCCTCGGCGGCCCGCCTCTGGTCAAAGCGGCCACCGGCGAGGAAATCTCTGCCGAAGACCTTGGCGGCGCGGACGTGCATGCCCGCAAGTCCGGCGTGGCCGACCACTATGCCGCCAGCGACGATCATGCGCTCGCCATTGTGCGGTCCATTGTCCGCACGCTGAACCAGCCAAAGCCCGAGACAGTTGGCTTCTCTGACGTGGCTGAGCCGCTGTTCAATCCCCAGGAAATGCATGGCCTGGTGCCGCAGGATGTACGCGAACCGTACGATGCGCGCGAAGTGATTGCGCGAACGGTCGACGGCTCCGAATTTCATGAGTTCAAGCAGCTCTATGGCGAGACACTGGTCTGCGGCTTTGCGCATATCTATGGCATGCCCGTCGCGATCCTTGCCAATAATGGAATCCTGTTCTCCGAGAGTGCCCAGAAGGCGGCGCACTTCATTGAGCTAGCAGACCAGCGCCGTATTCCGCTCGTCTTCCTGCAGAACATTACCGGCTTCATGGTCGGGTCGAAATATGAGGCGGGCGGCATCGCCAAGGATGGCGCCAAGATGGTAACCGCCGTGGCCACCGCATCCGTACCAAAGTTCACAGTCGTCACGGGCGGCAGTTTCGGAGCTGGAAATTACGGCATGTGCGGCCGGGCCTATTCCCCGCGCTTTCTCTTCATGTGGCCGAATGCGCGGATTTCCGTCATGGGCGGTGAACAGGCGGCCTCGGTGCTTGCCACGGTAAAGCGCGAAGGCATGGAGCGGCGGGGCGAGGAGTGGAGTGCCAATGAGGAAGAAGACTTCAAGAATCCCATCCGTGACCTCTATGAGCGCGAAGGTAGCCCATACTTCTCAACGGCGCGTCTCTGGGACGATGGCATCATTGATCCGGCTGACACGCGGCGTGTGCTTGGCCTTGCGCTTTCGGCGAGCCTGAATGCGCCACTCAGTGAACGCGGATTTGGCGTGTTTCGGATGTAGGTTGCACCGAAAAGTCACATTATTCAAAAAATGTAATGAGTGTCGCAACCTGCTGAAATATATCTGTTTATTTCGATATTTTCATCCTGATTCTGTTGGCTGACCGAATCTTAACGGAGCCTTTCGCCTCTCTCGTGCGTCTCTTTTCTGCGTCTCAGAAATTGACGTGAAACGAATGGAGTTAAGTATGAAACGCTTTGCATTTATCGCTGCCGCCGCCGCTGCTGGTGCCTTCACGGCATCCGCTGGAGAAATGGTCGCCTTTACGGATATCGACGCAAATGCCGACGGTATGGTTACGGAAGCAGAGTTCGTAACTTACAAGACGGCAGATGGTGACGTCACTGAAGCAGAAGCTTCAGAGAAGTTCGCCAAGATCGATGCCGACTATGACGGCGAGGTTACTGAAGCCGAACTGACAGCCGCCATGGAAGAATGGGCGGACGACAAGGATGCTGATGTCGACGTAGAAATCGACACCGACACTGACTACTAGTACTCCCCACATCAGAGACATCTGGGCCCGCTTCCCCTTGGCGGGCCCTTTCTTTTGCGCGCTTGATTTTCTGGCGGAACAGGTTTGCAACAGGGCTCTTGGCAGACATGGAGCGCACCCTGACAAGCAATCGTTTCGATTTCCTGCGGCTGGCCTTTGCGCTGGCTGTTTTCGGGTTTCACGCCTGGGCGCTGATGGCCATCGCGCCATTCGGGACGGTGGAGGTCCGGCTGGGTCAGCTTGCTGAAGTATCGATCCAGGGGTTCTTCATCGTGTCTGGCGCGCTGGTTTGCGGCTCCCTGGAACGCTCAAGGTCGCTTGCTGCGTATGCTGAAAAGCGCGTGCGCCGCCTCTATCCAGCCTATGCCACTGTGATCATCTTCCCGGCAATCGTCAGCGGTTTTGTGACGGGATGGGCAGACCCGGCCGCGATAGGCCGTTATGTTGGCGCCAATCTCGTCTTTCTGAATTTCCTTGAACCAGCCTTGCCCGGCCTCTTTGCCGACAATCGCTTCACTGAGGTGAATGGAGCGCTCTGGACGCTGAAAATCGAGGTGATGTTCTACCTCGTCCTGCCGCTGCTGGGCGCGATCATGGCGTGGCTGAAACGGCAATGGTGGGTGCTGGTCGCGCTTCTCTATGCGGGGGGCGAGGCATGGCGTTTGCTGATTCCGGTCTTGCTGGATCATGCGCTCGCGCCAGAACTCGCGCGCCAGTTGCCGGGTCAGATGGCATTCTTCGCGAGCGGAATGGCCTTGTGGAAGATGTGGGCGTTTGTGCGCACGCATCCGGTTGCCCTGCTATTCGCAGGCACTGTCATGGTGGCGGTATCCTTTGCGCATCCGTGGCTGGAACCAGTCCGCGCAGCGGGGCTGGCTGCGCTCATTGGCGGCGTCGCTTTCGCCCCTGGTCCGATGCTCGATGCGGCGCGCTTCGGAGATGTGAGCTATGGCGTCTACATCACTCATTTTCCGATCCTGCAGGCTGTAGTGATGTTGGGCATCGCCGCTGCCTGGCCCAGCGGAATGGCAATTGCCGTGGCAGCCCTGCTCGTCCTGCTTTCCAGCCTCTGCCTTTGGCACTTTGTGGAACGCCCCGCGTTGCGTCAGGACAGTCATTACCGCCGCGCTGAAACATCGGGCTAGGAGACGTTTTCAAAGCGTCGTCAACGGCTTAGTGTTGCGCCAATACAGGAGAATTCCATGGCCTATGAAACCATCAGCCTCGACGCGACGCCCGGCGGCATTGCGGTCCTCACGCTCGACCGGCCGGATAAGCACAATGCCTTCAATGCCCTCGTCATCGAGGAACTGACCGACGCAATCGAAACCCTTTCAGACCAGACCACCATCCGTGTGGTCATCCTGCGTGGAAACGGGCCGAGCTTTTCGGCGGGCGCGGATCTCAAATGGATGAAAGCTGCGGCAGACTATTCGCGCCATGAGAATGAGGAAGACGCGTTCAAGCTCGCCGAGATGTTGCGCAAATTATCGCAGCTCCCGCAAATGACGATTGCGCTCGTGCATGGCGCAGTTATGGGCGGCGGGGCAGGGCTGGTTGCCGCCTGCGATATCGCTGTGGCGCTGAAAGATACCAAGTTCCGCTTTTCCGAAGTTCGCCTCGGCCTGACCCCGGCGACGATCAGCCCCTATGTCATTGCCGCCATCGGGCAGCGCTGGGCAAAAGCGCTGTTCATCTCTGCCGAAAGCTTTGACGCGGCTTTCGCCGAGCGGATTGGCCTCGTCCAGTATGTCGTCGAAGATGCAGCCGGCCTGACCGAGATGGAAGAGTACCTTGCTGATCTCGCGAGCAAGGCGGCTCCCGGTGCAATCACTGATTCCAAACGGCTTGTGCTTGATCTTGCAGGAGTCGAAATCGATCAGGGGCTCAGCCACGAAACGGCCAAACGTATTGCCGCGCGCCGCGCGAGCGATGAAGGGCGTGAAGGGCTGGCCGCTTTCCTTGAAAAGCGCAGCCCCTCCTGGGCCGAATAGGGCAGGTCAGCCGCCGTCTGAAGGCGGCCCGCCGATAGGAATCCCCCAGCTGCGCAGCAGGTTGAGCACGGCGTCGACCGGGTCCATCCCGGTCATCTGCTCAATCGGGTCCCGTGCGAAATAGACAATCGCGGCGATCAGCAGGAAGAAGATCAGGAACTGTGCCAGTGACTTCAGGAGAAAGGCGCCTGCCGAGCCTATGACAAATCCCGCGCCGCCGAAAATAAGCGCACCGAGAAACGGGCTGACGCCGGTCGAGGCGGCTTGCTCAAATCCCAGATAGGCGCCCACACCACCCATCACTACGCCAGCCAACACGCTGACATTCTTGTTGTCCATATACGCCATCAAGCATCCCCTCTAAGGCTAAGGCAGCGAGCCTAGACCAGCCGTGCCGGAAAGCCCAGCCAGCGCAAAAGGGCTTGTTTGCGCCTTTTTATCGCCGCGCCGCGAGAAGAATGAGGGGATATGTCGAGAGTGACCGCCTTCCGGGAGTGGCTGACGCGAAAGCGCGAAGCGTTTCGTGCGTGTGCGGTCGCCGGGCCATGGTCGGCAGCGGCGTTCGAGTTTATCAGCTTTGGCGTAAAGCAGGGCTGGGCCTGTATTTTCGGCGGGCTTCTGCTGGCGCTCATTCTCGCCACGCATCTCTGGTATCCAGACGGTGCTGCGCTCAGCCGTTATGATTTTCTGGTACTGGCGGCCGTTGCAATACAGGTCACGCTGATCGCCACGGGCCTTGAGACCTGGGAGGAAGCGCGCGTCATTCTCGTTTTCCACATCGTCGGAACAATCATGGAGGTTTTCAAGACGGGGGCGGGCAGCTGGATCTACCCGGAGGAAAACCTGCTTCGCATCGCGGGCGTGCCGCTCTTTTCCGGCTTCATGTATGCGGCGGTTGGCAGCTACCTTGCCCGGGTCTGGCGCATCTTCGAGTTCCGGTTCGACCATTTCCCGCCGCTCTGGCTGCAAGCGGTTCTGGCGCTTGCAATCTACGTCAATTTCTTCGCCCATCATTTCACAATCGATATCCGGTATGGCCTCTTTGCTGCAACGCTGCTTGTCTATGGCAGGTGTGTGGTCTGGTTCCGGCCCGATCATGCGCATCGTCCAATGCCGCTTGTCATCGGGTTTGGACTGGTTGCCCTGTTTATCTGGTTTGCGGAAAATCTTGGAACGCTGGCCCGCGCATGGTCCTATCCGGGGCAGGAAGCAGCGTGGAAACTTGTTTCGCCGGCAAAATTCGGCTCTTGGTACTTGCTAATGATAATAAGTTTTGTGCTGGTGGCACTGATCCACCGGACACGGGAAGGACGCCATGTTGAAAAGCCTGCTGATCGCGAACCGGGGTGAAATTGCCTGTCGGATCATGGCCACGTGCCGGCGGCTGGGCGTTCGCACCATAGCTGTCTATTCCGACGCGGATGTCTATGCCCGCCATGTCCGGGACGCTGATGAGGCGGTGCACATCGGGGCGTCTCCGGCCGCCGAAAGCTATCTTGATGGTGACCGAATTATCGCCGCCGCCAAAAGCGCAGGAGCGGAGGCCATTCATCCCGGTTATGGTTTTCTCTCTGAAAATGCTGACTTCGCTGAGGCCGTTGTAAAGGCTGGACTGGTCTGGGTCGGTCCGAAGGCGAAAACGATCCGCTCCATGGGCCTCAAGGATGAAGCCAAACGCATCGCCGAGGATGCAGGCGTTCCCGTGCTGCCCGGCTACCGAGGCGAGGCGCAGGACGCAAAGGCGCTTGAAGCTGAAGCTGAGAAGATTGGCTATCCGATCCTGATCAAGGCCGTTGCTGGCGGCGGCGGCCGGGGCATCCGTCTGGTCTCGAAAAAGGCTGACCTCGCAGGCGAACTGGAAAGCGCCGTGCGCGAGGCAAAGGCCGCTTTTGGCGATGGCCGGGTGATGCTGGAGAAGCTTGTCGAGCAGCCGCGCCATATCGAGGTGCAGGTCTTCGGTGACAGCCATGGCGGCGCCGTCCACCTCTATGAGCGCGACTGCTCACTACAGCGCCGCCGCCAGAAAGTCGTCGAGGAAGCGCCTGCGCCAGGTATGCCGGAAGACGTTCGAGCGGCAATGACAGGCGCGGCCGTAAAGCTTGCCCAAGCAGTCGGCTATGAAGGGGCGGGCACGGTCGAATTCATTGTCGATGGCGCCCGGCCACTAGCGACTGACACGTTCTGGTTCCTCGAAATGAATACCCGCCTGCAGGTGGAACATCCGGTTACAGAGTTCATCACCGGCACGGACCTTGTCGAGTGGCAGTTGCGCGTGGCATCTGGCGAGAAAATTCCTTTGAAACAAGCCGATATTCCGCTCATCGGACACGCGATCGAGGCGCGCATATGCGCTGAAGACCCCGCAGATGGCTTTCGGCCCGGAGCCGGTCGGCTTGCCGCTTTCAGTTTCGGGGATGCACAGGCGCTTGCGATCGATATGCAGGATTTTGTGGATGGCGAGTGGCTTGAGGAAGGCGGCTTCCAGTTCCGTTTCGACGCCGGATTCCTCGCAGGCGATACGATCCCCGCGACATACGATTCCATGATTGCGAAACTGATCGTCAGGGCAGATGACCGGGATGATGCGATTGATGCGCTCGCCGCATCGCTGTCCAGTGCGATCATCGCCGGTATCCCGTCGAATACCGGCTTTCTCAGGCGCTGTATCGACCATCCGATTTTTCGCAGTGGCGAGCATCATGTGAACTGGATTGCCGAGGAAATCGATGCCCTTGCACCCCCACCTGAAGATGCTGGTGCCATAGCGCTGCAACTCATCGCACGCGGCCTGCTTGAACCGCGCGGCGACGGCCCGTGGGATGCCACCGATGGCTGGCGGTCCAATGGCGCACCGCGCCGCTCGGTTCGCCTGATGGTCAACGCCGAGGTGCACGATGTGACGCCGGACGGTGAGCTTCCATCACAGGCTTGGGAGGTGGAAGCCCTGTCCGACACGCGCTTTGCTGTTGGGCTGGGCGGTGAGACTTGGCTGGTCGATGTCCCCGATTACGAGTCCGAGGCCGAAGCGATTGCCGGCGGCGACAGGATCTCCGCGCCAATGCCCGGCAAGCTGATCGATCTGAAGGTGAAAGCCGGCGACGTGGTTATCAAGGACCAGGTGGTTGCCGTGATGGAGGCCATGAAGATGGAACACAGCCTGACGGCACCGCGTGACGGGACCGTCAAGGAAACCGGCGCGGATGTCGGAGAGCAGGTCGGCGAGGGTGTTATGCTCGTCGAATTGGGGGAAGCCTGAATTCGGCCTCATTCAGACGCTGTAAATCCAGCATACGTTATCGCTTGGTAATGTGTTGATTCACCATGTCTGAAGGCATGGTTGCTGGAGGGTATCTTGTCGTTCGGGCTGATCGTCGCCGTTTCTTTCCAACTGGCTGCCAATAGCGGTCCGGTCGATGCAGCGCTGAGCGCGACCGAGACACCGGACACTTTCCGCGCGGCCTTCACCATCAGGCTGCAGAGCGCGAATGCAATGCGGGAGTTTCACTTTGACCCGCGACTTGAGCCGGAAGACCGGTGGACGCTGACGAGTTGGCGCGGGGAAGATGATGATCTCGATGAGGCCGCGTCCGCATGGGGCAGCGAAGCCGCGCCGGATGGACGGCTCTTTCCGGATGATTTGCGGCTCAGTATCGGCCAGCAGGTTGAGGTTGATGATTTCGGAACAGCGTGGCGTGTCGCCTTCCGGCACCGGCCCTCTTTCAACGATTCAGAACTGGATATGTGGATTGCCGACCGGGTCGACGCCCGCGCCTGGCTTGATCCGGAAACTGGCCGCTTCCTCCGGCTGGATTACAAACTTCCGCGTCCGGTAAGAGGTCCGGAAGGCGGCAGGCTCACGAAGTTCGCGCAGACTTACCTGCTGGAAACAGACCCGGCTTGGGGACTGTCCTTCATTTCGTCCTATACGATCAGTTTTGAAGCGAAGGGCGGCTTTCGCACCATCCGGCGAGATTATAGCGCAACCGTGACCGAGGTCGAATTCTTCTTCTCCAGCCCCGATGCACAGCAGGTTTTCGAGGCTAAACAGCATCGAATCACTGGCCCTTCCTTCGCGGGGCGCTAAATTCCTTCCTGTGACCTTACACATGATGAAACTCTGCGTCGGGGCCGATGACGTTGGTGATCTCGAACGCTGGCAGAAGCGGTTGATGAAGACATTGCCAGCGCCGGTGCACCACACCCGGATGATCCCGAAGCGCATGGATGAGCTGCTTGATGGCGGCTCGATCTACTGGGTGATCAAGGGCATCGTACAGGTCCGCCAGGCTTTCACTGACATCCGCGTGATCGATGATCGCAACGGCCGGAAGGCCTGTGAGCTGGTCTTCGACCCAGAGATCATCCAGGTCGACCCAATGCCGAAACGGCCCTTTCAGGGCTGGCGCTATCTCAAGGCCAGTGACGCACCGGCGGACATCAGCTCCGGCCGAGGCGATGAGGCTCTTCCGCCTGATCTTCACGCCAAGCTTAAAGACGCGATGGTCTGGTAGTCAAAACGCCCGCTCGATCTGAGCGGGCGTCTTCAATCTGGTTCGGAAGGATCCGGTGATCAGTCGACCTGTTCGGCCTTGCCTTTTTTCTTTGGCTTGGACTTCTTCGCCTTGTCTTCGATATATTCGAAGGCGAGCTTTTCGGTATCCTTCTTGTCCACGTCGATCTTGACGGCGCCGCCCTTGGCGAGCTTGCCGAAGAGAAGTTCTTCCGCCATCGGTTTCTTGACGTGTTCCTGGATTGTCCGGGAAAGCGGCCGCGCGCCAAACTCCTCATCGAAACCACGCTTGGCGAGCCAGTCGCGGGCCTCGTCTGTCATTTCGATGGTGACGTTGCGGTCGGCCAGCTGGACTTCAAGCTGCAGCACGAACTTCTCGACAACCCGCGAGATGATTTCCTGGGTGAGGCCGCCGAAGACGATCGTTGCATCGAGACGGTTGCGGAATTCAGGCGTGAAGAGACGCTTCAGCGCATCTTCCTGCTCGTCCGCCTTCTTGCCACGGCCGAAACCGATGGAGTTTTTCGCGGCGTCCGATGCCCCGGCATTCGTCGTCATGATCAGGATGACATTGCGGAAGTCGACCCTGCGACCGTTCGCATCCGTCAGCGCGCCATTATCCATGACCTGCAGCAGGATGTTGAACAGGTCCATATGTGCCTTCTCGATCTCGTCGAGCAGGAGCACGCAGTGCGGATGTTGCATCACGCCATCGGTAAGCAAGCCACCCTGGTCGAAGCCGACATAGCCCGGAGGCGCGCCGATCAGACGGGAGACCGTGTGGCGCTCCATATATTCCGACATGTCGAAGCGCAGCAACTCAACACCCATGATGGATGAAAGCTGGCGAGCCACTTCCGTCTTGCCGACGCCTGTCGGGCCGGTGAACAGGTAGGAGCCGATTGGCTTGTTCGGTTCGCGCAGGCCAGCACGGGCCAGCTTGATCGAGGACGAAAGCGCCTCGATCGCCTGGTCCTGTCCGTAGACGACCCGTTTCAGGTCAGTCTCAAGGCTCTTGAGCGCGATGGCGTCATCCTTGGTGACCTGTTTGGGTGGGATGCGGGCAATCTTGGCGACGATCGCCTCGATTTCCTTTGTCCCGATCTGCTTGCGCCGCCGGCTTTCCGGGATCAGCCATTGGGTGGCACCGGCCTCGTCAATCACGTCGATGGCCTTGTCCGGCAGCTTGCGATCCGTGATGTAGCGCGCCGAAAGCTCAACAGCTGTGCGGATGGCTTCGTTCGTATAGCGCAGTCCGTGGAACTCCTCGAAGGTCGGCTTCAGGCCGGTAAGGATCTTCACAGCGTCCGGCACGGAAGGTTCGACAACATCGATCTTGCGGAAGCGGCGGGCAAGCGCGCGATCCTTTTCGAAGTGCTGTTTGTACTCCTTGAAGGTGGTTGAGCCCATGCAGCGAACTTCGCCGCTCTGCAGCGCCGGCTTCAGCAGGTTAGACGCATCCATCGCGCCGCCGGATGTCGCACCGGCGCCGATGACCGTGTGGATCTCATCGATGAACAGGATACCTTTTTCCTGCTCGCCGATCTCCTTCATCACAGCCTTGAGCCGCTCCTCGAAGTCACCGCGATACCGTGTGCCAGCGAGCAGGGCACCCATGTCGAGTGCCCAGATAACCGCGTCATCGAGGATTTCCGGCACTTCGCCATCCACGATCTTTTTCGCGAGACCTTCGGCGATCGCCGTCTTGCCGACGCCTGGATCACCCACAAGAACTGGATTGTTCTTCGAGCGGCGGCAAAGCACTTCGATACAGCGCTCGATCTCGGAGTCGCGACCGATAAGCGGGTCGATCTTGCCTTGCTTGGCCTTTTCATTGAGGTTCACGCAATAGGCTTCGAGCGCTTCCTTGGCCGGGCCGGGCTTGGTTTGCTGTTCGGTTTCCTCTGCGCCGCGCGGTGTGGAACTACGCGACATACCCGGCGATTTCGCGAGGCCATGCGACACGAAATTCACGGCGTCATAACGCGTCATGTCCTGTTCCTGCAGGAAGTAGGCGGCGTGGCTTTCGCGTTCGGAGAAGATCGATATCAGCACATTTGCGCCAGACACTTCATCGCGTCCGGAGCTTTCAACATGCAGGATGGCCCGCTGGACGACCCTCTGGAACGCGGCGGTGGGTTGCACGCTGGCGGCTGGATTATCCGTGATCAGGCTGGACAGTTCTTCGTCGATATATTGCGTCAGTGACTGGCGCAGGTGGTTGATATCCACCTTGCAGGCCGTCATCACTTCCACGGCGTCTGTATCTTCGGTCAGCGCCAGAAGCAGGTGTTCCAGGGTGGAGTATTCGTGCGAGCGCTCCCCGGCAAGGTTCAGGGCCTTTTCGAGGGCGGTTTCGAGGCTATCGGTCAGCGAAGGCATTTTGCTAATCCTCTTTTTCCATCGTGCATTGCAGAGGATGTTCGTTGCGTCGCGCCAGGTCCATGACCTGTGCCACTTTCGTCTCAGCGACCTCGAAAGTGTAAACACCGCAGACACCCACACCCTTCTGGTGAACGTGCAGCATAATACGAGTCGCCTGTTCGCGGCTCTTGTTGAAGAACTGCTCGAGGACGAACACGACGAATTCCATCGGCGTGTAGTCGTCGTTCAGTATGAGCACACGGTACATTGACGGTTTCTTCGTCTTCACCCGTGTCTCGGTGACCAGGCCCGGGCCCTCTGTGTCGCCCGTGCGCGTGGGTCCGGAAGGATCTTCCGGATCCGCGAGTCTCGGTCTGTCGTTTCTAGCCATCATCTTCACAAGATAAGTTCCGGTTTGGGCAATTTTAAGCCTGAACAGTGTTTGGTTACTGTTCAAGCTGTAGTTCCAGTCCGCTGTTTCAACGTCCCGACCAGTTGCTGCACACGTTTGCGGTTTGCGCCGAGGTCAGAATAGCCGACTCGCGAGCGCGAATAGACTGCTATTTTGGATTTTTCCGGGGCACCTTCCACAGGCAGGACGGCAATCGCGATGTCGTCCTTGAATTTCAGGAGCTTGGTTTTTGCGATCGCGTCCAGCTTATGGGCAGTCTTATCGGTCGAGATCACGCTCCATCCATGCTCGGCAACAAGTGCATTGACGGCATCGAAAAGAGCGTCTGGCGCAGCGTTGAATTCAGGCGATGTCTCGTCTGGCACCGCAGCGGCGCTCAGGCCCTCGGGTGCAAGCAAATAGGTGTTCGGCGATTTCGGCCGGACGATTGTCTTGAAGTCGGTTTGAGCGCTCATCCTTCAATCCTAGACGGCTTCGCGGCTTAACGCACCCGTTCGAGTCCATAAACGGAGACAAAAAAATGGCCGGCTGAGGGTTCAGCCGGCCATTCGAACTCAATGCTGCAGAAACAAGCAGATCAGGAAGCTTTCACTTTCGCGGCGGCTTTCTTGGTCTCGGCAATCATTTCCTTCGTGTAGCCGGAGAAGGGCTCCATGCAATCTTTCATGGCGGAGGAGTAGATGCCCGCCAGTTCGCTGAGGCCATCCATATGGGCTTTCATGGCGCTGCGCATGAAACCGGATTGAATTTCAACGGCTTCTTCGACAGTCTTGGCGCCAGCAAGGGTCTTGCCGGTTTCGACAGTCATGCTCATGCGGTCCTGTGCCTGGCGCATCATTGCGGCGCTGGCGTCCTGAAAGCTCTTTACAGAAGCTTTGGCGCTCTCGGAGCTCGCGGTCATCGCGTCCTTGCCCATGTCGCCAAACTGATTCGCGAACGGGAAAGCTTTGACAAAAGTCTCTGGGGCGAACGCCCCAAACATGTTGGTTTCGGTTTTGGCCATAGGGTTACACTCCTTCTATGAGACCTATATAGCCCACCTTGTTCGCACTTGCAACATATTTTGTGCGGTGCACAATAAGTCGGCATATTCATTAACCATTAAGCTGCGGTATGGTTCCTGCACGTGGCTGACTTTAACAACTGGATAATAGAACTACGTCATATTAAGGTTTGAATTCTGGAGGGCCGGGGTTCGCAACGTTTTCAACGGGAGGAAGTCCATGGCAAGTCGCGCTGGCTGGAAGAAGATCCTAGCCTCATTTGGCGCTCTGTCATTGCTTGTCGCAATGGCGCCAGCGGCGGTCGCAGAGAAATATGCATCGATCGTCGTAGACGCTGACACCAACGAAGTGCTGCATGCGCGTCATGCAGACGAACCGCGATATCCAGCATCGCTCACCAAGGCGATGACCCTCTATATGCTGTTTGATGCCCTCAAGGCCGGAGAGGTCACGCTCGACGAGCGTTTGCCTGTTTCGCGCCACGCAGCTTCCCAGCCACCTTCTGCCCTGCGCCTCCAGGTCGGTTCCTCGATCCGTGTCAGTGATGCCATCGATGCCCTCGTCACCAAGTCCGCCAATGATGTTGCCGCCGTTGTCGGTGAGCGTCTCGGTGGAACTGAATCTCGTTTTGCCACGCTGATGACGATGAAAGCCAAAGCGCTCGGCATGAACAACACGACCTTCCGCAATGCTTCTGGCCTGCCGGATACTCAGCAACTTTCTACGGCGCGCGATATGGCGATCCTGGCGGAACGCCTGCTTGAGGATCATGCCGGTTATTATCACTATTTCTCCACCTCGAAATTCACATGGGGCAGCCGCTCCTACAAGAACCACAACAACCTGCTGGCTTCGGTCGCTGGTGTTGATGGGATCAAGACCGGTTATACCCGTGCTTCAGGCTTCAACCTGATGGCGTCGGCCAAACGGGACGGCCGCCGTGTCATCGCCATCATGTATGGGGGGTCGACGTCCAAATCCCGCGATGCACATGTCACGGACCTGATTGAAGCGGCCTATAAGAGCTTCGATGAAAATGACGAGCCGGACGCCCTCAAGGCCAATTATGCCTTCAGTGCCCTTCAGTCTCCGATCGACCCTGATGGGGCTGCATTGCCAATGCTGAATGGCCAGGTCTTCTCGACCAAGACAGTTGGTGAGGGCGATGAGAGCGCGCTTGAAGAGCTGATGCCTGCGGCGGCTGCGACCGAGCCGGTTGAGCAGGTCGGCCCGTAAGTTTTCGACCCTTTTGTACGAGATGAGAAAAAAGGCGCCCGATGAGGCGCCTTTTTTGTGCGAGAAAGTCAAATCGAAAGGCCGGACTAAAAGGCGATTTCGGCGCCTGCCAGGCTCGGCAGTTGCAACAGGATAATAAGGTCACGCAATTCCTGCCGGGCGGCGACGTGGCTCATCGTGAACGCGACATTCGATCCGCGCTCGGTCAGGTCGAGCAGGGTGAGGCCGGCCGGGAAAAGCTCGCGGTAGATCACCCGCTCGGACAGGCCAGGGGCCAGGCGAAAGCCAATCCGCTTTGACAGATTGCTCAGCGCCTCACCGACTTTCTGCTTGTTGCGCGCTTCGAGCGGCGAGACGCGGTTCCGCATCACGATCCAGTCGATCGGCTTGCGTGAGGCCTGCGCCTTTTTCTTGCGGCAGTTCCAGACCATTTCCGAATAGAAGCTCGGCCGGATGACTTCCAGCGTCTGCGGGTTCACATCGCCCAGCAGGTCAAAGTCGACGAAGCTGTCGTTCAGCGGCGTGATAAGGGTATCGGCAATCGTATGTGCGAGCCGGGACAGGAAAGTGTCGCCGCCGGGCGCATCGATGATGATATAGTCACTGACCTGCTTCAAGCGCTCGACCGCGCCCATCAAGCGGCTCGTCTCTTCGCGCTCTGCAGTGTCGAGATCACGTTCAGTGCTGGCATCGACGCGGATAATCTCCGGCATCGGAAGTTTTGATCCCGTCGACTGCATCCAGCGCAGACGGTTCTCAAGGTAACGTGTCAGCGTCCGCTGGCGCACATCGAGATCGATAATGCCGACGCGCTGCTCCATACGCATGAGCGCAACGCCAAGGTGAATGGACACTGTCGACTTGCCAGCGCCACCTTTCTCATTGCCCACAACGATCACCCGGCATTCGCTTTGGGGCGGCTGCCGGAGGGTCAGGGGATTTTCAGGTGGGGCGTCGAGTGTGCCGAATCCGTCTGCGGGCATCTGGGAACTACTCCACTTTCGCCATGCTTACAGGATGTGAGCGCTTAGGCCGCCTGCTGGAACAAGACGTCGTCATTGGTGCCGAACTCAAGGGCTGGGCCCGTGTCGCCGAACAGGATGGCGTCCAGGTCGCTCGGCTGGCGGGCAGCGGCTTCAGCAAACATGGGCTCGCCGTCGAACAGGTCACCATCGAAGCTCATTGCGCCGAGAGACATGACAGGCTCGGCTTCGACCATGATGGGTGCGTGGGCCGACAGGGCGGAAAGCGTCTCGCGGAGACGGCCAAGCGAAGAGGAAAGCTCATCAAGGGCCGACTTGTGCGCGACAAATTCCGAATCAGCTTCAAACATCCAGTCATCGGCCATTTCAGACTTGCCTTCATCGAAGGGGCGTCGGATAGGCTCAGGCCGGAAATCGCCTTTAGGCATTGCAGCCCGGCGGGTGAAGGAAGACAGACCTGCGCAAGCAAGTAGGGTTTTCAGTCGAGGCATGATGGGCTTTCTCATAGGTAAAGAATTCGGCCAAAATGGTTAACAGGTCGTTTACGAAATCAGAATTCGGGAGCTTCTCCAAGTGAACAATCACCAAGCCAGCATCGTGCGAACACGGGCAGACCTGCAGGCCGCCATCAGGGCCGAACGGGAAAAAGGCAAGAAAATCGGGTTTGTACCGACCATGGGCGCGCTACATGACGGCCACATTTCGCTCGTCGAGAAAGCTGGGGACAAATGTCAGTTCGTAGTCGCCAGCATATTCGTGAACCCGACACAATTTGCACCCGGTGAGGATCTTGACCGTTATCCCCGCAATGAAGCTGGTGATGTCGCCCGGCTGAGCGCAGCAGGTTGCCAACTGGTCTATTGTCCAGGTGTCGAGGAAATGTACCCAGAAGGCTCTCTGACCAATGTCCGCGTCGAGGAAATGTCAGACCTGCTGGATGGCATCTTTCGCCCGCACTTCTTCTATGGTGTCGCCACAGTGGTTGCGCGCCTCTTCATTCATGTGACGCCGGATGTCGCAGTATTTGGCGAAAAGGATTTCCAGCAGTTGCAGATCATCAGGCGGATGGTCCGGGATCTTGGCTTCGGGATCGAGATTATTGGCGGCCGGACCTGGCGCGATGCGGACGGGCTCGCCCAGTCTTCGCGCAACGCCTATCTGAGCGAGGATGAGCGCGGCCGTGCCAATGCGATCTCGACAGCTTTGCACCGTGCAGCCTGCCGCATCCGGATCGGCGTGCCGGTCGAAGACGTCGTACGTGAAGCGCGCGGAACAATTCTTGCCGCTGGCTTTGCCAAGCTCGATTACGTCAGCGCAGTAGACCCGGCCACCTTGCAGGACCTGCCGGATGGTCCGCTGCAATCCGGTCAGCCCTGCCGTCTTCTGGCGGCTGCATGGATGGGGTCTACACGTCTGATCGACAACGTGGCCGTTTGATCAACCCGCCGGTTTATCCAGGGCAACATAGGACGGATCGGGCAGGCTCGGTCCGCGCGTATAGATGAGGACCCCGCCTGCGATCTTGGGGATGACCTCCTGCGCAACTGACTGCTCTAGGGCCGGACAGCCCCAGCTGCGCCCCATGACAGACCTTGCTGGCGTGACATAGTCCGCCCCATGGATCACGATGGCACGCTCCCGGGCGGCGTCATTCACGCTGTCGAGACCATCAAGGCGCAGCGACAGACCGTGCTGGCCATAATAGGTCTCGGCGGTCACGAAGGTGCCGACCGATGACATTTTCGAGCCTTCGGCATTCGAGAACGCGTCAGCCATTCCGTCATGGTCAGGGTCCGATCCGCGCCCATGAGCGACCAGAAACGCCTTTGCGCTATCGTCTGCCATGTCGACCAGGAAGAAGCGGGGCTCGCCGGATGGACGACGATAGTCGATCACAATCATGTAGGCGTCATTCTTGACGTGACTGGAGTGCGCCGCATTCGCGGTGAGGGCCTCGTGCCATAAGTCTTCGCCCATCGTTTCGCCTGGCGTTTTCGCCGCAGCAAAGCTGAAGGGCAGGGCGATGAGAAAAAGCCCGAGAAGTGAAAGTCGCATGATACCAAGCATGCGGCCCGGTATCATGCGAAAATCTGGCGGAAGTATGAGCAGGCCTAGAAGACGCGCGGGCGTTCTGTCTTTTCAACGTGCAGGCCGCATTCAGTCTTCTCCATGCCAGCCCAGCGACCGGACCGGATGTCGGACGGGTCCGCAGCAGGCTTGGTGCAGGGCCAGCAGCCAATCGACGGGTAGCCCTGTGCAACCAGTGGATGCTTGGGCAGGTTGCGACGCGTCAGGAAGCCATCGACATCTTCCTGTGCCCAGTTGGCCAGCGGGTTGACCTTGAAACGGTCGCCGGCGTGTTCAAACACGGGCATGCTGAGACGGGCGCCGCCATGGAAGCGCTTGCGGCCGGTGATCCAGGCGTCGAAGCCTTCAAGGGCAGGTTCCAGCGGCCGCACCTTGCGCAGGGCGCAGCAGGCGTCGGGATCGGACTTCCAGAGCATATTCTTCGGGTCGAGGACCTTACGCTCGGTCTCGTTTGGCGGAATGTCGCGCACATTGGTCAGGCCGAGCGTCTCGATCAGCTCTGCCTTGTAGTCCAGCGTCTGCGGGAAATGCATGCCGGTTTCAAGAAAGACGACCGGGAAATCTGGATCGACATCTGCAATCAGCGCCAGCATGACGGCGCTCTCGGCGCCAAAGCTCGACACATAAGTGATCTTGTCCTGCCATTCGCGCACAAAGGATGCGCGCAGAATGGTGGTCGCGGACGCATCGCGCAATTCGCCGTTCAGCCGCTCAAGGCGTTCCTTGATGGGCTCTTTCAGCTTCGTCTGATAATCCGCATAAGGCATGAAAAGCCTCAATCCTTTCCGTGGCGGCGGGCGAAAACCGATGTGTTTCCATCTGCAGCCGGTTGATAAAACGCTGAATACTCTTCCAGCGCCTCCAGTACGGAAGGTAGGTCGGCCCGCTCGGTCTCGAAAGCATCGAACCCTGAACGGTTCATATAGAGAATCTGATCTCTTAACACATGGCCGACCGCGCGAAGCTCTCCTTCATAGCCGAAACGGCGGCGCAATAGCTGCGCCTGCGAGTAGCCGCGGCCATCTGTATATTTCGGGAAACTGACCTCTATGAGGGCCAGACGGTCGAGAAAGTCTTCAAGTTCGTGCGGATCGTCGGCCGGTTCGAGACGCACCCCGATATCGGTATTACGGGCGAGCAAGAGCTCCCGCTCGCTGCGAAAGCGGCCCAGCGAAACGGTGATACAGCCGCCCGGCGACAGGTCGGCCTCATCGGGGACATAGGCCCAGATATCATCGACTTCCTGCCTGTCTTTAATCAGCGGCATAGATCGCCTCCTTGAACGGTTCCATGCCTTCGCGTTCGAAGGTTTCTATGAAGGTTTCATCCTTGCTGCTGCGCAGTTCTCGGTAGCGATCAACAAGCCGCTTCAGTGCCACAGGCACATCGTCCGCCTTGAGGCCCGGCCCGGCAATATCGCCAACCCGCGCTTTCTCATCGGCGCGCCCGCCCAGCGTGATCTGGTAATATTCCTCGCCTTTGCGGTCGACGCCGAGAATGCCGACATGGCCGACATGGTGATGACCGCAGGCATTGATACAGCCTGAAATATTGATGTGGAACTTGCCGATATCCGCCTGGTCGTCCGGGTCGCTAAAGGCTTCCTGGATGGCCATGCCGACAGGGATGGAGCGGGCATTTGCAAGATTGCAATAATCTAGGCCGGGGCAGACAATCATGTCCGAGATCAGGCCCTCGTTCGGAGTGGCGAGGCCAGCCGCGTCCATCTCGCGGTAGACATCATAGACATCATCGAGCGCAACATGCGGCAGGACGAGGTTCTGCGCATGGGTGACCCGGATATCGTCATGGCCATAGGTTTCAGCCAGATGTGCGACGACCATCATCTGTGCATCCGTGGCATCTCCCGGTGCCACGCCCATCGATTTCAGGCTGACCGTAACGGTCGTATAGCCATCGACCTTGTGCTCATGCAGGTTTGAGCGGGTCCAGCGCGCAAAGGCCGGATCGGCCGTCCTGGCGCGCTCGAAGCTGTCTGATGTTGCAGGCTTCGGGTCGAGGGCAGGTGGCTCGAAATAAGCATGTATGCGGTCAATCTCCGCCTGCGGCAGGTCAATCTTTTCGGCCTCACGTTGGGCGGCGTACTCTTCCTCCACCAGCTTCGTGAACTCTTCCTCGCCAGTTTCCGAGACGAGGATCTTGATCCGCGCCTTGTATTTGTTATCGCGCCGGCCAAAGCGGTTATAGACCCGCATGATGGCTTCGAGATAATCCAGCAGCTCGCCTTCGGGGACAAAGTCAGAAACCTTTGCAGCGATATGCGGTGTGCGGCCCTGACCGCCGCCGACATGGACCTCAAACCCGACTTTTCCATTTCGCTCGCGCATATGCAGGCCGATATCATGCACACGGATCGCGGCGCGGTCATGCTCGGCGGCCGTGACGGCGATCTTGAACTTGCGTGGCAGGAAGGCGAATTCCGGATGGAAGGTGCTCCACTGGCGGATGATCTCGCACCATGGGCGCGGATCCATGATCTCGTCTTTCGCGGCACCGGCATAATGATCGCTGGTGGTATTGCGGATACAGTTGCCGGAGGTCTGGATGGCGTGCATCTCAACCTCGGCAAGCTCTGCCAGCACGTCGGGAATGTCCTTCAGCGCGACCCAGTTAAACTGGATGTTCTGGCGTGTCGTGAAATGGCCATAGCCTCTGTCATAGGTGCGCGCGATCCTGGCCAGCCGGCGGATCTGGCGCGGGCTAAGCTGGCCATACGGCACCGCGATGCGCAGCATATAGGCGTGCAGCTGGAGATAGACGCCGTTCTGCAACCGCAGCGGCTTGAATTCGTCTTCCTTGATTTCACCGGATAGGCGGCGTGCCACCTGGCCTCGAAACTGTTCAACCCGATCGCGCACGATCTGCGCGTCGAATTCGTCATACCTGTACATCAGTAACCTCGTGGAGATGGGGAAGGCCGAGTTCGCGCTCGCAGCGCGCAATCCAGGCCTGTACGGCTGGAAACTCGGATACGTCGAACCCGCCCTCATGGGCAAGGCGGGTATAGGCGAGAAGGGAGATATCGGCGAGGGTCATGGCTTCGCCGCCAGCGATCCAGTCATTGCCGAGCAGGCCAAGTTCCATACGGCCCAGAGCCCGGCGACCCTTGGCCATCAGGTGCGGGTCGATCTCTTCGTCTGACTTTCTCTCGTAAAGCTTCTGGAAGCGGCGCACGGCGATTGCGGTTTCGTGAGAGTATTGTTCCCAGAACTGCCATTCCAGCACCTTGGCGCGTTCGAAGCTGTCAGTCGGTATAAGGTCGCTGCCATCGGCCAGATAGGAAATGATCGCATTCGACTGGGCGAGCGTGCGGCCATTTTCGAACTCGACCACCGGCACCTGCCCGAACGGGTTGATGGCCAGGAATTCGTCCTGTCGCGTCTCGCCTTTCATGATGTCGATCTCGACCCATTCATGCTCAATGCCAAGGCGTTCTGCGACCCATTTCACTTTCAGGCAATTGCCGGAAATGCTGTCGCCATATATGCGGATCATGACGCGCCCCGCTGGAATTCAGGGTGCACCGTCGGGCCGTTGGCGCGGATGGTTTCGCGGATGGTTTCACGGCCTGTGATCTCGCCGGCACCGGTGACTTCCATGAAGTAGGGGTCTGTCACGACGCCTTCCTGCCTGGCCGCGTCGGCGAGCCGGGTTTCCGCCTCGTCGCCGGTGAAGACACCGATCTTCTGAGGATCACTGCTCCAGGTGCCGTCCTCAGCCATCCATACCACCTTGCCGGTTTCGGTTTCCCAGGCCGTGACGGCTTTGGGCTGGTCCGGCTTCAGTTTCGGTCGAACCGATGTCATGCGAGTGCCTCCGATATGATCTGGGTCTGGGCTTCGGCCGGAAGGCCGGCCACCTCGCCAATAATAAGTAGGGCAGGGCCCCTGATGCCACGTGTCTCAATGATCTCGGCCAGCGCGGCGATGTTTCCATAAGCGCGCTTCTCGTTTGTGCGCGTGCCATTCTCGATGACGGCGACCGGTGTTTCAGCGTCGAGGCTCGCAGCCAGCAGGCGCTCAGAAATAAGCGGCGCTGTGCCGACGCCCATGAAGACGACGACTGTCTGATGCGGCTTGGCGAGGCCCTCCCAGTCAAGGTCCGGCACGCCGCCTTGTCTTGCATGGCCGGTAACGAAGGTGACCGACTGGGCATGGTCGCGATGGGTTAGAGGCAGGCCGGCCGATGCGGCGCAGCCCAGCGCAGACGTAATGCCCGGCACGACAGACGCGTCGATGCCTGCGATGCGCAAGGCTTCAACTTCCTCGCCGCCACGCCCGAAAATGAATGGGTCGCCGCCCTTCAGGCGCACTACGCGTTTACCGTCGCGGGCCGACGCAATCATCAACTCATGAATGCCATCCTGCGGTACAAGATGCTCACCCTTGGACTTACCAACCGGGACGCGTTCGGCGTCGCGGCGCACCATGTCCATGATTTCGGGAGAGACCAGCTTGTCATGATAGACGATGTCAGCCTGCTGGATGAGGCGGAACGCTTTCAGCGTCAGGAGCTCAGGGTCACCCGGTCCGGCACCGACAATATGTACTGGACCGACGGCAGTCTTGCTTTGATCACCTGAAAAGTCAGCGAGACTTTTTGCCATTATCTCTTCGGCGCCTGCATCGTTTCCGGCATATACCGCTTCAGCGACCGGCCCTCGCAGCGCCTGCTCCCAGAAGTGACGCCGATCCGTGTCAGCACCCAGCGCCTCTTTGACAGCCGGGCGCCAGCGCTCTGCCAGGGCCGCCAGCGCGCCGATCCGTTCTGGCAACAGGGTTTCCAGCTTTGACCGGATATCCTTGGCGAGCACGGGGGCGGCACCGCCCGTGGCAATAGCGGCAACAACGCTGCCGCGATCAAGGATGCTGGGGATGGTGAAGTCGCAAAGCGCCTTGCGGTCGACAGCATTGACCGGGACGCCATGCGCGTGGGCGAGTTCGTAAGCGGCTTGAGCGGCATCATCATCGTCGAGGGCAATGATGGCGAAGCACGCAGTGTCCAATGCGCTGCCAGCAGCGTGCGGCTGGACGAGGCTCAGCTGATCGCCGTGCGCCTTTGCCCAGTCAGGCAGGGCCTGTGCGACGAGGGAAATCCTGGCCGGCGTTTTGAGGACCAGACGGGCCTTGCGCTCAGCATTTGTGCCATCGCCGAAAATCACGACATTGGCATCGTCCATCAGGAAGAAGGCTGGAAAGAGACGCATGAAAGGGCTCGCTTGACGCTGGCTTGGGTTCGTTGCCGGGAAAATGGGGCTTGTGACTGCCGCTCGGCAAGCGTAGACCCCTCATCCCATCGTTTAGATAAACTATGCAGGGTCCTCTGATGGCCGATAATAATGACCGCCTTCCTCCCCTGAATGCCTTGCGCGCCTTCGAAGCCGCGGCCCGGCGCCTGTCTTTTAGCAAGGCTGCCGAAGAACTCAATGTCACTCCGGGGGCGATTTCGCAGCATATCCGCCAACTGGAAGAATATGCTGGCACTCCGCTTTTCAGGCGGACCGGGCGCAGCGTGCTGCTGACCGATGCGGCGCAAGCCAGCCTGCCGCTTGTGCGTGAAGCCTTTGCGCGAATTGCCGAGTCCGGCCGGATCATGCAGCAGCCTGCCCGGAAGGGCCGGGTCATGGTGTCCTGCGCACCCTCATTTGCGGCCAAGTGGCTCGCCCCGCGCCTTGACCGGTTTCATATTTCCAATCCGGGCATCGAGGCTTGGCTGTCCGCAGACATGTCGATCACGGACTTCACGACAGCCGATGCGGACTTCGCCATCCGCTATGGTCGCGGCGGCTATGACGGCCTCAAATCAGAAAAACTGATGGACGAAACTGTCTTGCCGGTTTGCTCGCCGCGCATGCTGGAAGGCTCGGACGGTATCCGGAAGCCCGAAGATCTCGCCAAGCATACGCTGATCCATGACGAAAGCACCGAACAGGACCCGTCCTGCCCGGACTGGACGAGCTGGCTGGCAGCACGCGGCGTCGCTGACCAGGTCGACTCGACGCGAGGCCCGCGTTTCAACCAGTCGTCGCTGGCGATCGAAGCGGCGGCGTCCGGGCGGGGCGTTGTGCTGGCCAAGCGCGCCATCGCATCGTCAGACATGGCCGCCGGTCGTCTGATTGCCCCATTTGCGGACGGGTCGAGTAGTATTGATTTCGGTTACTGGCTTGTCTGGCCCAAGGGTCGGCACCTGTCCGAAGATGTCCGCGCCTTCATCAAATGGGTCAAAGCTGAAGCAGCTGCAGGCGAAATCCACGGCGTCTGACCCTTTCCCGCTCATTCTCTGGTGCCACCGGCACCGGATTTGCTTCGTAACCCTCCGTTAAGACCAAATCACGGACACAGGGTGTACGGGCTGAGGGGAAACGGAGATGCTGTTCCTGTTGAATAACCAGATTGTGGAGGTCGAGCTGCCGGAGATCCATCTCGCGCGGCGCTGGCGACGGATCGGTTGTGGCACGCCCTATGCGATCCGGCCCCTCGATGTTGTGAATTTTGTCCATGCGCGTCTCGATCAGGCGCGCATTTTTGTTCGCGGGCTTGAGCACGATGAAGCCTGCGACCTGGCATCTCTCATCATTGCACGGACCGGAGCCAACAGCTTCATGCTGAGGGTCGGCGCGGATGGCGGCACGTTTCCCGTCTTGCGCCACATCCCGGACGCTGTTCTCGAAGCCTATTATCGCGGCGCCGCCAACGACGAAGCGTCGACGACGCGCCGCGCCAGACGGAACCGCGTCGCCCTCAACTGACCGCAAAAGCCCCCCGCTGTCCTTAGCCGCCACCCGGCAAGCTGTAGGACATAGATGCGCCCGGCCCGAGTGGCAGGCCGAGATAGACCCAGATGATCGTCAGGGCGAGGCCGCTGAGCAACAGCCAGATCGAATAGGGGATCATCAGGGCTGTCAGGCTGCCGAGGCCGAAACCCTTTTGCCAGCGCTGTGCGAACACAAGAATCAGCGGGAAATACACCATTAGCGGCGTGATGATGTTCGTCGCACTGTCGCCGACGCGATAGACTGCCGTTGCGCCTTCCGGGCTGACACCCAGCAGCATCAGCATCGGCACCATGACAGGGGCAAGCAGGGCCCATTTGGCGCTCGCCGAGCCGACGAAAAGATTGATCAGGGCCGAGAAGACGACGATCAGGCCGAGCAGGATCGGCAGCGGAAGGCCGGAACTTTCAATCGCATCGGCCCCGTGGACGGCGCTGATAAGGCCGAGATTGGACCAGCCGAACATCGCCACGAAGTGAGCGGCGGCGAACGCAAGGACAAGGTAATACCCCATATCCTTCATCGCCTCGGCCATCATCGCCACAAGGTCCTTATGGTTCTTGATGGTGCCCGCCGCCGCGCCATACGCCCAGCCAGAAGCCAGGAAGATGACAAGGAAGAAGGCGACCAGGGAATTGAAGAACGGCGCATAGGCCTGGTACCATTCAAGCCCGGCACCTTCCTCCCCGTCGAGGATGAGCGGCGTGCCCGGCCCCCATGTCATGAACGCCCAGAGCGCCATCGACGCTAGGCAGGCCAGCCCGGCCCAGGCGAGACCTTTCTTCTGTCCGGAATCAAGCGGTTTGTCGTCCTCATTGAAGCTGTTTTCCGCCGTGCCCTCAGCAACATATTTGCCAAGCTTCGGCTCGATCAACTTGTCCGTCACCCACCAGATGATGGGCAGGTAGACGCACAGGATGGCGGCGATGAAGAACCAGTTGCCCGCAATGTTGGCGTCATAGTCGGGCACCAGGATTTCGCCAGCCGCTTCGGTGATGCCGAAAAGCAGCGCATCGAGCTGGCCGGGAAAGAGGTTCGCCGAAAAGCCGCCGGAGACACCTGCAAAGGCGGCGGTGATGCCAGCGATCGGGTGGCGCCCGGCCGACGCAAAGAGGATACCGGCCAGCGGGATCAGCACGACATAAGCTGCATCGGCCGCATGATTGCCGACCATGGCAACCAGCGCGACAACAGGCGTCAGCAGGGATTTCGGTGCGCTCCGAACAGCTGAGCTCATCGCCGCTGAAAACAGGCCAGACCGCTCGGCCACACCGGCGCCGAGCATCACGACCAGAACATAGCCAAGCGGATGGAAGTGCGTAAACGTCTCGGGCATGTCGACCCAGAGACGCTGGATATTGTCGGGCGAGAACAGGCTGATGGCGGGGATCACCCCGTCTTCGCCAATCGAGAAACGTGTCTTCTGGGACTCGGCCATGCCGGACAGGACCTGGTCGTTCAGGGTTGCCGACGCGCCGGAAACCGAAGCGATGACAGATATCACCATCAGAACGGCGATCAGGTAGAAGAAGATGAAAACCGGGTCAGGCAATTTGTTGCCCGTCCTCTCGACCCAGCCAAGAAACCCCTTGGCTTCGCTTGTCTTGCTCTGTTCAGTCATGCCTCAACCCCTTGGGAAACTGCCGTATCGGGGAAGCCTAGCCGCGCTTGGTCCTGCAAGGCAATCCAGTCTGCCGCTTTCCTTGGCGCTCCAGATAAGTTAGGCGACGGCGCTTATCTCCTTTACAGACAGATATATTCGATATGCCCCTCTCACCTGCCGATGAAGCCGCACGCCGGCGTACCTTCGCGATCATTTCACACCCGGATGCCGGCAAGACCACGCTGACAGAAAACCTGCTCCTGGCTGGCGGGGCCATCCGGCTGGCTGGCGAGGTCGCTGCGCGCGGCCAGCGCCGCCGCACCAGCTCCGACTGGATGAAGATCGAGCGCGACCGTGGCATCTCGGTGTCGGCCTCCGTGATGACGTTCGAGCATGAGGAGCTGGTCTTCAACCTGCTCGACACGCCGGGCCACGAGGACTTTTCTGAAGACACTTACCGCACGCTGACGGCCGCCGACTCTGCTGTCATGGTACTTGACGCTGCCAAAGGGATTGAGCCTCAGACGCTGAAACTGTTCGAGGTTTGCCGCATGCGCGACATTCCGATCGTGACGTTCATCAACAAGATGGACCGCGAGGCGCTCGATCCGCTCGAACTGCTGGACGAAATCCAGGACAAGCTGCAACTCGATACCTCGCCGCTCTACTGGCCTGCCGCGTCCGGCCAGCGCTTTGCCGGTATGCTTGACCTGCGCAAGCAGGACTTCGTGCCCTTTCACAAGCGCACGGCCGAAGACAGTTTCACGCCGGGCGCTACCCCACGCATCAACATCCAGGAAGCGCGCGCCAGCGTAGATGCGACGGTCATGGATGAGCTTGATGAGGGGGCTGAACTCGCCAAGGGCGTCTTGCCGGAATTTGACCGTCAGGCCTATGAAGAGGGCCATATGACACCTGTGGTCTTCGGCTCGGCGCTGCGCCATTTCGGCGTCGGAGAACTGCTCGCGACGCTGGCCGAATTCGCGCCCGCGCCGCGTCCCCAGACCGCGCAGAAGAATGACCAGCCAATCACGATCGATCGAAGTGACAAGTCGGTGGCCGGTTTCGTCTTCAAGATCCAGGCGAACATGGACCCGAACCACCGCGACCGCGTCGCATTCCTGCGGCTCTGTTCGGGTGAGTTCAAGCGCGGCATGCGCCTCAAGACGACTGGCAACAAGCAGATCAATATTCACAATCCGCTGATGTTCCTCGCCCAGGACCGTGAGATCGCGGAGACCGCCTATGCGGGCGACGTTATCGGCGTGCCGAACCATGGCCAGCTGCGGGTTGGCGACAGCCTGTCGGAAGGCGGCGATATCAAGTTCCAGGGCATCCCGAACTTTGCGCCTGAAATCCTGCGCCGGGCCCGTCCGAAGGATCCGATGAAGTCCAAGCATCTTCGCAAGGCGCTCGAAAGCCTTGCCGAAGAGGGCGTTACACAGTTGTTCACGCCAGTGCTTGGGGCTGACATGATTGTCGGTGCGGTCGGCTCGCTGCAGATCGATGTGATGGCCGAGCGGGTTGCGGCCGAATACAATCTCGAAGTCATTTTCGAACAGGCCCAGTACAATGTCGCGCGCTGGATCTCTTCTGATGATCCGGACAAGCTCGAAGCCTTCCTGGAAAAGAACAAGGGCAGTGCCGGGACTGATCTCGACGGCGCACCTGTCTACCTTGCCAAGAATGCCTGGGATGTCGGCTATGCGCAGGAAAAGAACCCGGAGCTGAGTTTCACCGCGACAAAGGAGCGGATGGTCTAGCGGTTTGCGATAAGCTCTTCTGGACAAACCCGCCGGAGCAGGGCGACAATGCTCATGAAGGATGGCCTGAGGGGGCGATCCAGTTTCTGAGGATTTATCCATGCTGAGATTCATCTCGATCCTGTTTGTCCTCGCCGGACTGGCCCTGGTCGGCTGGGGCGCAATGAATTTCTATGCTGGCGACAGTGCGCAAAGCCGTGACACGGCATTCGACACGACCGCCGCCACCACCGAGGCAGAAACTGACGCGCAGCCATACAGCGCCGAAACATACTCAATGGAGGCGTCTCCGCAGGACGGCTTTGCCCGTGATGGCGGGGTCTATGAGGACAGTCTTGGCGAAGTCGGGTCAGACATGGATGGTGACGATGGGGCCAACCTGTCCGCACCGCCACCTGCCTCTGCGCCCGGTCTTGATGATACGCCATCCAGACGAGCGATGCGGACAGCGCCGACTGACACATTCACCACCGCCAATGCACCGAAAAACATGATCGACCGGCTGCGTACCGTGCCGATCGCCCACGAGACCCCGGATGAAGTGCGTTACAATCGTTCGTTCGAAGTAACGGTCGCAATTGATGCGACTGGCGATTCAACAGCTGCTGACGCGTTGCCCAATACCGGCAATGTCGTCGAGGGCGAAGCACAGGTTCTGGACAAGGCGCAGGCCACGCTTTCCGGCTCTGCCTTCGACATCACACTGATTTCGCCGGCTATCCAGACGGTGTCCCCGGTGACGGAGAATGTCTGGCGCTGGAAGGTGATGCCGGTCGAAATGGGCACCCATGAGCTGCGCATCGAGCTGTTTGCGATGGACGGTGATGAGGCCCTGCCTGTGCGGACCTTCAGGGACGATGTTGAAGTGAAGGTGTCTCGCCTCGGACAGGTCATGGCCAAGGCCGATGAGTTTGATCCGCTCTTCATGATTGTCGGCGGCATAGGTTCATTGCTCGCCGGACTGATCGGGGTCCTGCGCTTTTTCCGCGGGCGTTAAGCCGAAGCCATCCAGGCTTATGAAACACCGAGGCAAGGCTGACGGCTGGCAGATGCCGGATGCTGTCATGAGCCGCCAGAACAAGGATTATATGGTGCGGCGAATACCAATCCGAACCAGCACCTCACGCGGTATGGCAAAGGTTTCGATGATCTCCTGATGAGAGAGAAATCCGTTGAGTTCCCGCACGATGAAATAGCCCTGCACTTTCTCGGCAACTTCAATCAGAAGGTTTTCGCGCTCAGGCTCATTCGTCTCTACGGCCAGGCGCTCAAGCGCAGCCTCGAGCGTTCGTCCAGCCCGGCCAAGAGCCGCGGCTTTCTCTGCGGCAATCTCGACTTCGAGCGGGCTGCCGGAAGAGACGGCTTGATGACGGCTGAAAGCGTTGCGAGGCGGCCTGACCGGCATGCGCGTCAGATAACGGTAAATACGCCGCCGTCGCCGCCGATCTTCATGACGGTAAAAGGCGCGGTCTTTTCGCCATTCATGCCGGGTGAGCCCATGGGCATGCCGGGCAGGCTGATGCCGGTGATTTCCGGGCGCTCGGCGAGCAGTTTTTCGATCGCTTCGACCGGCACATGGCCCTCGACGACATAGCCTTCGATCATGACGGTGTGGCAGCCTTGAAGTCCGGCCGGGATATTCTTCGATTGCTTCAGGGCAGTCAGCGCGTCCTGCTCCATCTCAACCACCTCGACCTCATAGCCTTCATTCTTCAGGTATTCGGCGTGGCCGAGGCAGCAGCCGCAATAGGGGCTGCGGAACAGGCTGGCCGTCTGGGCAAAGGCAAATAGCGGAACAAGGGCTGCGACGGCGACAAGGGTCAGGAAGCGAGACAAGTTCAGTCCTCCGGATGTAGGCAAAATGGATTAGCCGAGCGCGGCATCGAGCAACATGAACGCGGCAAGGCGCGGGCTCGCATTCTTTGAGGAATGGCATGTCTTGTCGAGGGCCATCAGGGCGTCAGGCTCTTCCATAGCGAGGAATTCCCTCGCCATGCTCATGACCTGCCGGTCGACATCAAGACGCTTCTGAACACGCTGGACCTGCCGGGAAGCGACATCGACAATCGCCTTGCGACGGGCACCTTCGCCCTTGCGCGCGGCGTTCGCGATCTTCTTCTTGTCGCGTGGCCGGAAGATATCGCCCAGACGAATGCCGGAATCCATCAGGCGGTGGATCACTTCCTCAGCGTTTTCCTCACGCGGCAGCGGGTCATGCTCGTCGCGCTCCATATCGGCAATGATGTCACGCCAATGCTGGCTCTCGGCCTGTTGTGGCGTTTCCTCGGTGAAGTCAGGCTCGACCTCTGAAGTCGCTTCAGCCTCGGCCTCGGCGATTTCGGTAACTTCTTCCTCGTCATCCTCTTCGATGACATCTTCCTGAGCAGCCAGGTTGACCGCCTGGTTCCCGCCCACTGGCTTGAGATAGGAGGGCATACGGTCACTGATGCGGCGGCGGAACGGCACCGGTTCATTGTCCTTGACCGGCTCCTTCACCGGGTCTGGGCTGGCGACATTCTCATTGACTGCCGCATGTCTTGTTTCCTGCGGAGCCAGCTTTTCCTCTTCAGCGACGGTTGCCTCGACAACATCCTCTTCGATCACGTCCTCTTCTACCGGATCGGCTGCGTCGAACAGATCGGAATCGTCACGTGCGGCTTTCTCACCGCCTTGATGGCTGGCCGTATAATCGCGTGCTGGCCCGAGGTCTTCTGTCTCGAAAACATCATCATCCTCGAGCGCGGGTTGAGATGGACCGCGTTGCAGCGGGCGGCTGTCCTCGACGTGGGCGATGCGGCGATCAGCTTCGGCCTGCACCTGCCGCATTGTGGCAGAGGCTTCCGTGCCGGCCGCTTTCAGCGCGGCAAGCGACTTGGCGGCGCGTTCAGCTGCGTCCAGCGCTTCAGCCTGGATATCGCGCGACGCCAGACGGGCGTTCTCCAGTGCGGAGGAGACAGCAGCTGTCAGTTTGTCTCCGGTTGTGTGGGCGGAGGCGGCGACCATTTCGCCTGCACGCAGGGCCTGCTCAACCATCTTGCGGGATTCTTCGAGCTTTTGCTCCATCCGCGTCACGGCAAAGATAAGGTCTTCACTGCGTTTGGCGGCATCGATCGACATCTGGTCGAGGGAGGAGACTTTTTCAGTGAGATGAGAACTCGCACTATGCAAATTGTCGAGACGGACCTCCAGCGCCTGGTCGGCCTGCGCGATATCGGCCGCGGCCGCACGCGCGGAATCGCGCATCTGCGCAGCCTGGCGCGGGATGGCCTCGCCCATCAGTTCGGTTTGTTTGCGTATGTCGGAGGCCAGCGTTTCAAGCGCCTTGCGCTCATCGCCGAGGCGCTGCGACAGGTCTTTCGCATTGTCTGCTGTGACGTAAGAGACGCTCTCAAGACGTTGTCTTTCATCGGAAATTTCTCCGGACATCGCCTTCATTGAGGAAAGTGCGTGGGCCATGGAGCGATCGACCTCGCTAGCCGAACGTTTCATCTGGTCTGCGAATGTCTGCGCCTGCCCGCCGGAACTTTCCAGCGGGGCGAGGAGGCGTGCGGCCGCTTCCAGTACGACCGCGTTGGTCGATGCTGCCCGGCTGTTCTCACGCGCCAGCAGGCCGGCCATGATCAGCATCAGTCCCGGTATGGCGAGTGCTACCGATCCAGCGGCGACGACAGAGGCGGAATATTGAGAAAGCTGCTCAAGTCCCATCAGGCCGACAACCCCGCCAAAGGCTGCGACCCACCAGGCGAATGCCCCCCCAAGGCCAAGCCACAGGAAGATGCCGCCACGGTCACGCGCCTGTTCCAGATGCTTCAGGTGCATCAAGGGCGAGGTCTCCGTCCGGAGGGGAGTCACCGTGGGCAGGTGAGGGTCTTTGCGGGGGTCGTGAGCGTCCATGGTGGCCAATCTACGCGATTTACAAGACGCCTGCGACAAGAAAGTCACAGGCAATAGGCCCCAGCCCCTTTACTAATGCGGGCGTCAGGCCGTTGGTCAACCCGCTCATGCATACATTATGCCGCTTTAATGTGAGCTGAACAGCCTTTGGTCATCAGGCATTTTGCTCAAAATGGAGATAATTCAATCCGCGAGCTTCTCGTACAGCATATGGTCACGCCATGCACCGTCGAGTTCGAGATACCGCTCCGCCAGTCCGATCTCGCGGAAACCGAGCCGTGAGGCAAGCTTACGCGAGCGGTCATTGTCGGGCATGATTGCGGCCTGGACGCGGTGCAGCCCGTATTCGTCAAAGGCGAGAGCGAGCACGTCTTCCAGCGCGCGCCGCATGATGGACTGGCCCTCATGGCGCCGGTCCAGCATGTAGCCGACAATGGCGGACTGGAAAGCCCCGCGCGAGACATGATCAAGGTCGATCTTGCCGATCACATCTTCGCCCTTGTGGACAATGGAGAAGCGGTAGGCCCGGTCATCGCGCCACTCACCCTTCGAGACCTTGCACGCCTCTTTCCAGTGCGGCGGCGTGAAGTAACGATCAGAACGCACAGGAGAGAATGGCCGGAAGCGATCCCGGTTTATCTCCAGGAATTGCGCGACCTTTTTCGGGTCGGTCTCATGCAGGGGGACAAGCTCGAACATCTACCAGGGGCCACCATTCTGGTTGGTCTTTCATGCGGGGCGATTTTGTAGACGGGATTCAGGGCGGAAGGGAAGGGGGTGGGGCGAACGAGCTTGCTGAAAGTTCAGATTCTGGCAGGTGTGGCCAGGCTCAATCAGCAACAGGAGCTGGCTCGGCACGGACTTAAGCAGACCTCGCCGGTATTCAGGGGGGCTATGAACCGGTCCGCCACCCCGAACTGTCCACCCCCTCTATCGGCCTCCGAAACAAAAGAAAGGCGCGGCGTCCCTGTCGAGACTCGCGCCTTTCTCTGTGTTTCGAATCGGCTTACTCACTCAACTTGTGACAGCGAATGAGGCGTCCGTGGTTCGAAGACACCCCGGGCGTCTTTTCCTTTTGCGTCGAGACTGCCGCCTCTTTCGCATCCGGTCCATCTGCCCGTTGAATGACCTGACATTGACCAGTCCGGTTTTGGGCCCGTCGGGCCGGTCTGTCCGATCATCGGCTCCGGGTCACCTGGCTCGCCTTTTGATGGGCGCGCTTTCTTTCCCTTCGCCTGAACCGCCGGCCGGTCTTCTGACCGGGAGGGTCTGCCTTCTGTCGACCGCCAGCCAGTTGTTCTCCGCGAGGAAAACACCTGCTCTTGATCGCCGTCTGGCTCGCCATCCTTTCCAGAGACTTTGCCTTTGGCTTACCGCCGGCCTGCTTCCCAGAGGAAAGCATTCGCCTTTGGTTGCCGTGTTTCGGATCGCGCCCCGGTCACGGCTTAGGGCCCCGCGAGATCCGGTCTAGCACCGGTCTGCGGCCATCGCCTGCTTTGTCCCGCTGCCTCTGCCTGGCCTTTTGCGCCTCCACTCTCGCGGATTTGCTCCTGGTCCGGCCGGCCTTTCGGGGGCGATGGACTGCCAGCGATCCTCTCGTCGGGGTTTGCTCCCCGCCTTGGTGTTCGTTGGCGTACCGAAATGATTCCCCAAAGACGCGAGTGAGTCGAGAGGGCGCAAGACGAATTTCAGGAAAATTGCACAGTTTTAAGACAAGGCTGTGGATAGCCCCGCCTGCCTGTGGACAAGACGACCAGCAGCTTTGCCCCGCAGGCGCCGGGCCATGCGGGTCATTGTCCAGGTTTCAGGCGAGAGCCTTTGTCAGCCGGACTCGTACCAGCTATCGAGGGCCTTGCTGACGGCGCCGGGCAGGAGCGAGACGACGAGGCCCAGCTCCGTACCGAGCCGCGCGGCCCGTGGCTCAGGCGGGCATAGCGGCCGCGCATGGCCCTCTGATCGCAGCTTGCCGAGATAGCGCGCCATGCGCCGGGCGAGCCGGCCCGGATGCGTGAGATGGTGCATCAGGGTACGGTAACGGTGCAGGAGCGGTGCAATATCGACTGGCCGGGGAACAGCGTGCGGGCGCGCCCGCAGCGCCTCGAGCCGCGCGCCGTCATAGCGCACATGCGGAATGAGGATGAAAGGGGCGGCCGCTTCGACCCCTGCCTGCGCAAGGGCAGGCCATTCAGGGGGAGGGGTGCCTGCGTCGGAGCGAGGGGGGGCGGGTTTGTCGCCTGAGGTCCCCGCCTTCGCGGGGAAGACCGGATGTTTACGATGGCGCGCTGGCTCGACGTTGAGGGACGCGGCCATCAGGACGAGGAGGCGGCGCAGCGTGGACTCCAGCAGGCGGACACGCACGCGGAAGCGCCGCGCGGCAGTTCGCGTAACCGGATAATGGCGCAAGGTCAGCCCGGCCAGGTCAGCCGCCGCCAGCAGCGCCTGCCGCGCGGCCCGAAGCCCTGCCTCAATGAAACCCGGTGTGATCATGGGAGGGAGTATGGGACAGGCGGCCGTACGGTCGGAAATCTGGTGCAATATCCCCCAGTTTGATTGGCAATGATGGGCCTGGAAAGTGTGACGACTGTTGCAGCCACTGCCGTGGCCTTCTGCGCCTTCAATTGATCCACCGGATCAATTCATCGCTGCGCGACCGGCTCCGAAGTCCTGCCAGACGGCGCCGAGCAGTACGGCCGCACCCGCGCCCACGTCTATCTCGACGGGGTGCATGTCGGCTGGCTGCTGTCAAAGGACGGGCTGGCGCGGCCGCTGGAAGAGGGCGGACAGGTGGATTGGTGTGGGTGAGGGGCGCTTCAATTAGCGATTATTCGGAGTCTATCGAGAATAACGTGAGCGTTGTGCTGCCTCAAAAACGCGATAAAGAAGGGTTTAACAATCTGTAATTGATGAGATTAGGGAGCACTACGTGGTTGATGATCAAAACGCGAGGTCGGTCAGAGACGTTGCAGAAAACCTGCTAATTTGGGCAAAAAACAACAACCTGTTTTCGGCAATCGACCTTGATGATGTCGTTGATGACGAGCGCGTAGAAAGCGGAATGCTGCCGGAGCGTTTGATGACAGAGGCTGCATCGATAGATGTGCTTAGAAGGCGCTCTGTAAATCACGTGGCTTATAGCGAGCCAGAGCGGAAAGTCATTGTTTTTACGAACAATAAGCTGTCCAAGGCGGACGAAAAATTGCTTCCCCAGACGTTTGAGGGAATCTCAATTGAATACATGCGGGGAGGCATTGCGCAGGTTAAAGCAAGTTCCAGTACTCCTGATCGCAGTGTTCCTTACCATCTGGTTGGAGACGCTGTGGCTTGCGGATCGTCAATTTTCCCAGTCAATTGTCAAGGAGCCGGTACGCTTGGTGCGCTGGTGAGAGATCAAGATGATAATCTGTTTGGGCTAACCAACAATCACGTAACTGGGGCTTGCAATCTGGCAATGCCCGGTCTTCCTATAATCTCGCCTGGAACTTGCGACGCAACTGCAGATCACATCGCTCCATTTTGTATCGGACGCCACAGCAGGCTTTTGCCTATAAACGATGGCATCCCCGAAAACGTAGACATCTCAATCAATTGGGATGCCGCCGCATTCAGCATCGAGGACGAAACGCGCGTCTCATCAATGCAGGGCGAACACTTTGACACTCCTTCAAATGTCGGCGACCCGCAACCGGGGCTTTCAGTTCAAAAAGTAGGCCGCACCACTGGCCTTACGGAGGGCACAATTCTCGGTCAATTTGTTCTGCCCCTTCCAGTCGTCTACTCGCTGAGAGAATATGGAATAAGTAAGGAAGTATTCTTTGAAGACGTCTACGTGGTAACGGGTGAAAATGGAAAAGCATTCTCCAAACCCGGAGATTCCGGATCGCTTGTGGTGATGACTGACGCGAATGGCATTAAAAGTAGTGTGGGCCTCGTTTTCGCCGGGAACGAGAATTTAGGCCAGTCGTTTATTTTGCCACTTAATCCAATTTTAGGTAAAATGGGATTGGATCTCGTAACTGGCCACAATGTAATATGACATATCAAAACGCCATGAACGCTGCCAAAAAACTGGCTAATGCCCTTCGACTAAATAGTTCGAAGGGCAGCATCATGGTGATCATTAAAGACGGCGATTATGCGATTGTGGTCGATGCCGATGCCGATTGGCGATCGAAAGCAAATGTTCCACTAAATTTTTGCGGATATGAGGTGATAGAGCAAGATCGCACTATCGGGCGCGCCTACGGCTAATTGCTCCCATTCGAACTCGTCAGGTCTAAAGCCCCAGCTCCTCTTCCCTCAGCTTCTTCACCTCGTCCCTGAGCCTTGCAGCCTGCTCAAACTCCAGATTGGCCGCGGCTTCGCGCATCTGCTTCTCCAGGTCCGCGATGGCGGCTTTGAGGTTGTGGCCTGAGCCGGGGTCGAGCCTTGGGGCCTTGTCTTCGGCGACGCCGATGCGGCGGGACTTGCCGCCCTTGAGCTGCTGGCTCTTGCCGGGGCGGCTCTCGCCGAGGTCTTTCAATATGTCGGCGACGGCGCGCACGATCGTGGTCGGCGTGATGCCGTGCTCTTCATTGTGGGCGATCTGTTTCTCGCGGCGGCGCTGGGTCTCTTCCATGGCGCGCTCCATCGAGCCGGTGATCCGGTCAGCATAGAGCACGACTTTGGCTTCGGAGTTACGCGCCGCGCGGCCAATGGTCTGCACCAGGCTGGTTTCGGAGCGCAGGAAGCCCTCCTTGTCGGCGTCGAGAATGCCGACAAAGGCGCATTCGGGGATATCGAGGCCCTCGCGCAGCAGGTTGATGCCGACGAGGACGTCGAACTCGCCGAGCCGCAGGTCGCGGATGATCTCGATGCGCTCGACCGTGTCGATGTCCGAATGCATGTAGCGCACGCGCACGCCCTGTTCGTGGAGGTATTCGGTGAGGTCCTCGGCCATCTTCTTGGTCAGCGTGGTGACGAGGGAGCGGAAGCCGCGCGCGGCGGTGTCCTTGACCTCGGCGAGGAGGTCGTCGACCTGGTTGATCTGGCCGTTTTCCTTCGTGCCGGTGACCGGGCGGACCTCGACGGGCGGGTCGATCAGGCCGGTGGGGCGGATGACCTGTTCGGTGAACACGCCGCCTGTCTGCTCCATCTCCCATTTGCCGGGGGTGGCGGAGACGTGGACGGTCTGGGGCCGCATCGCCTCCCATTCGGGGAATTTCAGCGGCCGGTTGTCGATGCACGACGGCAGGCGGAAGCCGTATTCGGCGAGGGTCGACTTGCGGTTGAAGTCGCCTTTGAACATGGCGCCGATCTGCGGCACGGTCTGGTGGCTCTCATCGACGAAGACGAGGGCGTTTTCCGGCAGGTATTCGAACATGGTGGGCGGTGGCTCGCCGGGCAGGCGGCCGGTGAGGTAGCGGCTATAGTTCTCGATGCCGTTGCAGGAGCCGGTCGCGGCCATCATTTCGAGGTCGTATGTGGTGCGCTGTTCGATGCGCTGGGCCTCGAGCAGCTTGTTGTGCTTCTCGAAGTGGGCGAGCGTTTCCTTCAGCTCGGTCTTGATGCTGCCAATCGCATTGTTGAGCGTCGGGCGGGGCGTGACGTAGTGACTGTTGGCATACAGCTTGATGGCGGGAAGCTCGGCCGTCTTCTTGCCGGTGAGCGGGTCGAATTCGACAATGGATTCAAGCTCGTCGCCGAAGAAGGAGAGCTTCCACGCGCAGTCGTCATAGTGGGCGGGAAAGATGTCGATCACGTCGCCCTTGACGCGGAACGTGCCGCGCTGGAAAGCGCTGTCATTGCGGTTGTAATGCAGGGCGACGAGTTTCTGCGTCACCTCGCGCGGGTCGATGCGCTGGCCCTCTTCGAGCTTGAACGTCATCGAGGAATAGGTCTCGACCGAGCCGATGCCGTAAATGCAGGAGACGGACGCCACGATGATCACGTCGTCGCGCTCGAGGATGGCGCGGGTGGCCGAGTGGCGCATCCGGTCGATCGCCTCGTTGATGGAGGATTCCTTCTCGATATAGAGGTCGGCGCGCGGGACATAGGCTTCCGGCTGGTAGTAGTCGTAATAGGAGACGAAATACTCCACCGCATTGTCCGGGAAGAAGGATTTCATCTCGCCATAGAGTTGGGCCGCGAGCGTCTTGTTCGGCGCGAGGATGAGCGCCGGGCGCTGCACCGCCTCGATGACCTTGGCCATGGTGAAGGTCTTGCCGGTGCCGGTCGCGCCGAGGAGGACCTGGTCGCGCTCGCCATTCTGGATACCCTCGACGAGTTCGGGGATGGCCGTGCGCTGGTCGCCGGCGGGCTCATAGTCGGAGGCGACGCGGAAGCGCTTGCCGCCCTCGATCTTCTCCCATTGCCGGTCGGGCCGGTGCGGCGTCCAGTTGTCTGACGGCAGCTGCCCCGACGCATCGCGCGCCGCGCCGGACCAATTGAATGTCGCGCCTGCATCCGCGACACCAGGAGAAGAAGAACGAGCCATGAACGGCAAGATGGTGCGGAGTGGGGGGAAGGTAAAGGGGGCACTGCTGACAGGGGTGTGTCAGGATTGGTGGCGGGCAGACACCTTAAGGTGAGGTTTCTCTTCCCCCGCTTGCGGGGGAAGTGGCCCGCGAATGCGGGTCGAAGGGGGCGGGCGTCACGCTTCGCTGCTTCCCCCTCCGCCCTTCGGGCACCTCCCCCGTGAACGGGGGAGGATGGCGCTACGAAGTGCTGAAAATCATCTCTTGTTCGTCATCCCGGCTGACCGGAGGGAGGGCCGGGACCCAGAATCTGCATACGCCGGTTTTGATTGCGCTGGGTCCCGGTCTTCCGCTTTGCGGAAACCGGGATGACGGTGGCCGGCAGTGACCGTGATCAGGGGCGCGTCTCGTGGGACGCGAAAGCGGATTGAACGCTCAGGCCCGTAACTGGTCCGGGGCGATCAGCCTGGCCCCAATTTGCCGCTGTGGAAAACGCCCAGCCGGAAGACCGCCCAGAGGAGGCCGGTTACCGCGGTTGCGATCATGACCAGCGCCAGGTCAGGCGAGAATCTCCCCAGTGTCCCGATGGAGACGCCGAAGAGCTGCGGGATGAGGATCAAGGTGGTCCAGGCCAGCACGACCATCACCAGCAGCGGGAACCACAGGCTGAATATGCCGGATAGGCCGGCCTTGGCGCGCAGGCCCTCGCGGCGGAGGCATGCCACGAGGATGCCCGCTGCGAAAACAAGGGGTAGCAGCGCAAACGAGACAAACAGGGCCTTCCGGCTCCAGCGGCCGCCTTCGCTGGCTTCATCCAGGCCGAGGGCCCGGGCGCTGATGCCATTGAAGAGAGCTGCGTTTTCTCCAAACCCCATGCCGCTGCCCGAGTTGAGGAGGATGACGACACCTCTCCGCTCGGCCGGTACCATGATGGCGAGCGTTTCCACGCCGGGCGTCAGGCCGGTGTGGGAGACGGTTCCGTTCTCCCGGTCGATATACCAGCCGAAGCCGTAGAATGGCGCTTCATCGCCTGCCGGGCTCATCATTTCCGATTTGCTCCCGGCGCTGATGATGTCGTCCTCGCCATTCATCATGACCGCCAGGTATCGCGCCGTGTCGCGGGCGGTGGCGATGATGCCGCCGACCGGCGCCGACATGCGATGGGTCCTGGCCTGTTTCACGGGGCGCTTCCCGCCGAACCAGGGCGTATGCCCTCTCGCAATCTCGTCATGGATCTTGCCGTCGGCGATGAAGCTGTCCGCCATGCCGATGGGGGCGAGGATCTCCGCTTCGACGTAGTGCGCATAGTCCTGTCCGCTCACCCCCTCGATGAGGGCGCCGAGAATATAATAGTTCGCGTTGGAATAGTCCCACAGGGTGCCGGGGGGATAGGCAGGCGTCCATCCGGCAATGCGTTCAACCTGGCGCTGGAGCCTGTCCGCGCCCGGACCCGGCGCGACGAGCGTGTCATTGCCCTGCAGGGTCGAATACCCGCTTGTCTGGCCGAGCAGTTGCCGGATCGTGATGGAGCCGCCGGGACTATCGGAGAACGTCTCGAGATACTGCGAAATCCCCGCATCCAGATCGACCTCGCCGGCCTCGACAAGCTGCATCACCGCCACTGCGGTAAAGCTCTTGGATATCGAGCCAAGCACGAACCGCGTATCCGGGGTGATGGCCTTGCCGCTGCCGATCAGGGTTTCGCCACGTGCGCCGGAAGATATCTCGCCGTCCTGCAAGACTGCATAGGCAAGGCCGGGCGCGCCCGCTGCCGGCACCTTGGAGGCGACGAAGTCATCGATTGAGTCTGGCGGCACGCTCGCCTGCAAAGCGGTGGCAAACCCGCACAAAGCCAATACAAACAACCACTGCATCCTGCCCCCACTTTCCTGTGTGCCCTGCCGCCTTGCCGGGGGTGCGATTGCCCCCTGGCAGGGTCCAGCACAGCTTCGGCTCGCCCTCGAAAACCGAGCCGCTAGGAGGGACTCTTACCGCATAATATCGCGATGGGCGATTTTCTGCCGCTCGCGGCCTTTCGCTGTGCGACGGCGGGGAGGATGGGTGGAAGCGTCACGGCTTGGCCGCCAGCCTGATCCGCCGCCCCGCGCTCAGATTCTGCGCCGCGTTCACAATCGCATCCGTGTCGATCTGGTAGTGTTTGTGGAGGTCCGGGATCGTCCCGGTCTGGCCGAAGTGTTCGACGCCGAGGGGGGCGGTCATGTGGCCGGCGACGGAGCCGATCCAGGCGAGGGTGGCCGGGTGGCCGTCGGTGACGGTGATGAGGGTCGCGTCGCGCGGGACTTTTGCCATCAGCCGCTCGATCTGGCTCTGGGCCGAGCTGTGGCCGCGCGCCCTTGCGCGGCGGGCGGCGGTCCAGCCTGAATTGAGGCGGTCAGCCGAGGTCACGGCGAGGACGCCAATGTCGCGGCGGTCATTGCCGATGCGCCCGGCCGCCTCGATGGCTTCCGGTGCGATGACGCCCTGATAGGCGATGACGACTTCGCAATTCGGCCCGGGTTCGCGCAGCCAGTAAGCGCCGTCGACGACGCCGCGGCGGAATTCGGCATCGTCGCGGTTGCGGGGGCCGAGCTGTTCGATGGGGCGGGTCGAGAGGCGGAGGTAGACCGAGCCGCCGGTTTCGTCGCGCAGCCAGGTGCGCTCGTCCGGGTCATTCTCGCCGGAGCGCTGGAGGTAGTCGAAGCTCCAGTCCATGATGATGGAAAGCTCATCGAGGAAGGCCGGTTCGAAGCTGACGAGCCCGTCCTGGCTCATGCCGATGAGTTGGGTGCCGACCGACTGGTGCGCGCCGCCTTCCGGGGCGAGGGTAATGCCGGACGGCGTCCCCGCCACGATGAAGCGGGCATCCTGGTAGCAGGCATAGTTCAGCGCATCGAGCCCGCGCGCAATGAACGGATCGTACAGCGTGCCGACGGGAATGAGGCGCTCGCCAAAATGCGCATGGGCAAGCCCGGCCTGACCGAGCAGGAGGAAGAGGTTCATCTCCGCAATGCCGAGCTCGAAATGCTGGCCACCGGGGGAGAATTCCCACTTCTGGGCGGACGGGATGGATTGCTCCTTGAAGGTGTCGGACACTTCGCGCCGCGCAAAGAGCGAGCGGCGGTTGACCCAGCCTGTGAGATTGGTCGAGCTGGTCACGTCAGGCGACATGGTGACGATGCGGTCAGCCAGCTCGGAGGTGGATTTTGCAAGTCCGTCAAGGATCTTGCCGAAGCCGGCTTGCGTGGCGAGCTCGCGGTCGTCCAGCCAGACGGGACCGGGGGATTTGATGGCGGGGGCCGTGTAGCGCCTTGTGCCTTTCGCGAAGAAGGGCACAGTGTCGAGGAAAGCCTGCAGCGCGTCGGGGTCATCCACCGTGGCGAACCTGTCCCATTCGGCGCCTTCGGCGACGCCCATCTTTGCCTGGAAATCCGCCATCTGGGGGACATTCATGATGCCACCATGATTGTCCTTGTGCCCGGCGAGCGGCGTGCCCCAGCCCTTGATCGTATAGGCGAGGAAGACGGTCGGGCGGTCGTCGTCAATGGCGTCGAAGGCATCAGTGAGCGTCTTCAGGCACTGGCCGCCGAGATTGTTCATCAGGGCGCTCAGTTCCTCGTCGGAGCGCTTGTCGAGGAGTTTGGAGACATCGCCCTGGTCGCCAATATCGTTCATCAGGCGTTTGCGCCATGCTGCGCCGCCCTGATAGGTGAGGGCGGAATAGTCCATGTTCGGGCAGGTCTGGATCCATGTTTTCAGCGCTTCGCCGCCCGGCTCCCCGAAGGCCTCGCGCTGTAGCACGCCATGGCGCAGGACAATGGTGCGCCAGCCAAACGCCTTGAAGATCGCCTCGATCTTTTCCCACAGGCCCTCATGCACGACGCCGTCGAGGCTCTGGCGATTATAGTCGATGATCCACCAGGTGTTGCGCAGGTCATGCTTCCAGCCTTCCTGAAGGCATTCATAGACATTGCCTTCGTCGAGCTCTGCATCGCCGACCAGCGCGACCTGTCGCCCGAGCGGGCGATCCTTGGCCCAGTCCTTCGCGGCGAGATAGTCCTGCACCAGCGAGTTGAAAGCGGTTGCGGCCACGCCGAGGCCGACGGAGCCTGTCGAGAAGTCGACATCGTCCACGTCTTTCGTGCGGCTCGGATAGGATTGCGCACCGCCCCAGCCGCGAAAGTCTTCCAGCTTCTCGCGCGTCTGGTTGCCCATCAGGTATTGCATGGCGTGGAAGACAGGCGAGGCGTGCGGTTTCACGGCGACCCGGTCTTCCGGCTTCAGCGTGTTAAAATAGAGCGCCGTCATGATCGGCGTGATGGAGGCACAGGAAGCCTGATGCCCGCCAATCTTGATGCCACCCTCGAGCTTTGGCCGGATGTGATTGGCGTTGTGGATCGTCCAGGCCGAGAGCCAGAGCAGGCGTTGTTCAATCGTCTTCAGCGCGTCGAGTTTTTCGGTCATGGCGGGTCTTTGCATTTGCAACGAATTCAGTTTGACGTCTTCGCATGCAAGGCGTGTCCGGTCCAGATCAGGGGCTGAGGCCAAGTTTGCGGAGGGGTGACCCAAGCGCGCCAGATACCATGGCGGCCAGCAGTTTCGAGGCCGGCGGAATGCGCAGGGCTGGCGCGGCCAGATGATCGCGCAGGAAGGGCATAAGGCGTCCGTCGCCCTGATAAACCGGCGTGAACAGCCAGCTCATCAACTGGTAGAGGCCGACATGTGTGGCCCGCAGTTTCTTATAGGCCATGACAGCATCGGCCAGACGGCTGCCGGTGCGCAGGGCCATTGCCGCGGCGAAGGCATCGAGCAGGGCCATATTCGCGCCCTGTCCGAGTTGCGGGGATGCTGCATGCCAGGCATCGCCGAGATGAATGAGGCGGGGGCCACTGACGGGCGTCTTGTGCGTGCGATGGCGATAGCGGGCGAATGTCAGCTGGTCATGGCTGGAGATCTGTGCAAGCAGGCTTTCGGTCTGGGGCCAGAGGGATGAGGCTTCTTCCTTCCACGGGTCGAGCGGTGCGGCGCGCCAGCTGTCTTCACGGTCTGCGCGGATTGACCAGAAATAGGTGAGGGTTTCGGGTGTCTGCCGCGAGGTTCGCCCGGACGGCATTACGCCGGCCATCTTTCGCGCGGCTTCATAGCGCTGCTCCAGCGCGGCACCGTCAAATGCTCCGCCGGTGGGCCAGGGCAGTGTGGCCCACAGGGCGCCATAGGCGAGGTCGCGTTTTGGCGCGCGTGTCAGCGGTGAATTCACGCCGAGCGCGTCTATCACAAGGTCGGAGCCCGTCAGGTATTCCCCTGTCTGCAGGCCGATCTCGCCGGTTTCCGCATCGACGCTTTCAACCCGTTTCGATGTGAGGAAGCCTACCCCGTCCGCCTGCGCTGCGGCATAGAGCTGGTCGAACAGCATCGTCCGCTGCACGCCCAGCCCGAACAGGCCATCCCGCATCGCGCTGTAGCGAACATCAAGGACCGCCTTGTTCGACGGCGTCGTCAGGCCCCACAGTCTGTCGATACGGCTGCCGAGGGCCAGCACCTCCCTGTCGAGGCCCAGCTCCCGCAGGACCGCCAGACCAGTGGCCTGCAGCATCAGGCCCGACCCGAGGGGTTTTGGGGCGTCGAACTGGTCAAGCACGGTGACACGGTGGCCCTGCCGAGACAGCAGGATCGCTACCGACAGACCACCAATACCTGCGCCGCATACGGCGATGTTGAGCCCAGCAACCATATAGTGATCCTGTCTCGATTGGCCGGCCAAGTCACTCCAAAAGCGTGCGCTTGCCAATGTGCGGTAAAAATTGCGGCAAAAGCAGTCAGAGGCCTGTTTTTCCATCAGGATTTGCTTGAGCCATCGCCTGTGCAGACTTTAGGACTGTAGCCATGGTGAAACTGGCAGGGTGCCGGGGAGGGTTTCCATGCGTGTTGTTGTGTTCCTGATTGCGGCGCTGGCTGTGGCCGGCATGTCGAAGGCTCAGTCATTCCTCAGCATTGATGCCGATCCGGCCATCCCGACATTGCAGGACGAAATCGGCCATGCGCCGGGCGAGGAGATTACATCGCCTGTAGATGCGATTGCCTATATGGAAGCGCTCGCCGCAGCCGCCCCGGACCGGATGAGCATCACACCTTATGCTGAATCGTGGGAAGGACGCCCGCTGGTCTATGCGGTGATCACGTCGCCCGAGAACATGGCGCGGCTCGATGCGATCAAGTCGAACATCCAGCGGCTCTCCTCTGGCGCCGACCTCTCAGGCAGTGCCCGCAGTGAGCTGATCGCAAACACGCCTGCAGTGGTGTGGCTGTCCTACGGAGTTCACGGCGACGAGATATCGAGCACGGATGCGGCGCTTGCACTCTCCTACCACCTGCTCGCAGCTCGCAATGATGCCACGGTCAACAAGATCCTTGATGAGACGATCGTCATCATCGACCCGATGCAGAACCCGGATGGCCGGGCGCGTTTCCTCGCGTCCTTCGATGCGGCGCGCGGTCTTGAACCTTTCGCGGACCGCTCGACGGCCGAGCATGACCAGCCCTGGCCGGGTGGCCGCTTCAACCACTACCTGTTCGACATGAACCGCGACTGGTTTGCGCTGACGCAGCCGGAGACGGTTGGCAGGGTCCGGAGTATGCTGGACTGGCATCCGCTTGTTGTTGTCGACGCGCATGAAATGGGCGGGGATGAAACCTATTTCTTCGCGCCGTCCGCTGAGCCATTCAATCCGAACATCACGGCGGCGCAAAAGCAAAAGCAGTTCCTGATCGGGCAGAACCATGCCCGCTGGTTCGACAGCCGTGGCTATGACTATTTCACGCGCGAGGTCTATGACGCGTTCTATCCCGGCTATGGTGACATGTGGCCCCAGGTCGGCGGCGCGATTGCGATGACCTATGAGCAGGGTTCGGCGCGCGGCCTCTCCTTTGAGCGCGGTGACGGCTCGGTCCTGACCTACAAGGACGGTGTCGAGCACCACTTCATCTCCACTTTTTCGACAGCCGAAGTGGTGGCCAATAATCGCGACGTGTTCGTCGGCGATTTCGCCGCCTACCGGAATGACGCCATCGCGGATGGCCGCAAGGCGAGCGATCGTTATTTCATTTTTGATCTGGCAGACCGTCGCTGGCAGGCGGAGCAACTCGCCCGCCGTCTCGCCGCTCAGGACATTGTCGTGCAACGCGCAGCGCCCGGCCTTGAAGCGTGTGGCACGCGTTATCCGAAAGGCGCGATTATCATTGACCAGGCGCAGCCGAGCGGTCGCAGGATTGCAACGCTGCTCCAGAAGGAAACGAACCTGCCGGAAGCATTCGTCGACGAGCAGGAATCGCGGCGTGACCGGGGCCTCAATCATGAACTCTACGATGTGACGGCCTGGTCGCTGCCGCTGATGGACGGCATCACCAGCCGCACCTGCGCCCGCGTATCACTTGCCAACGCCACGCCGGTCGGCCCGGATGACGAGATAGAGGCGATCACAACCGCTTCAAATGGCTACGGCTTTGCGATCCCCTGGACAGATACAGGCCAGGCCAGGCTTGCACTGAACGCCCTAAAAGAGGGGATTGCCGGCAAGACGACCAGCGAGGCCTTCATCGCGGAAGGCCGCGAATTCCCGCGCGGGACGATCGTGTTTCCGACAGCGGCCAATGATGCGTCAGTTGGCGCCCGTCTGAATACACTTGCCACGGAAATCGGTGCTGAAGTCGTCGCGCTGCGGTCAAGCTGGGTTGAAGACGGCCCGAATTTCGGGAGCGATAAATATGCGACCCTGAAGCTTCCAAACGTGGCGATGCTGTGGGGCGAGGGGACAAGTCCGACGGAGACGGGGGCCGCGCGCTATGTCATTGAACGCCAGCTCGGCCTGCCGGTCGCACCCATCCGCGTTCGCTCCATCGCGCGTGCAGACCTTGACCGCTATGACGTGATCATCATCCCCGACACCGGCGCCGGCTTTGCAGGTCGCCTCGGTGGCGGCGGAACGTCAGCGCTGAAAGCCTATGTCGAGCGGGGCGGTGTGCTGATCGGGTTTGGCTCGGCTGTGGATTTCCTCGCGAGCGAAGAGGCGTCCTTCCTCTCGACAAGGGCAGAACTCGCCTATTCCGAAGAGGAGGCCGAGAGCAAGGACAGTGCGGAAGGGCCAGCCAAAGGCGTCCTGATCGAAGGCGATGACCAGTATGAGAAGATTGTTGCTGACCGGGAAGCCCATCCGGAAGACGTGCCCGGCGTGCTGGCGAATGTGATTGCAGACACCGATCACTGGCTGTCGGCCGGTTATGAAACAGCTGTCGCGCTTTATACGGGGTCCGGCATTTACCAGCCACTGAATGCGGCGGCTGGAACGAATGTGTTCCGGTTTGCGGGTGCCGATGAGATCGTCGCGAGCGGCTATCTCTGGGAAGAGAACCGCGTACAGCTCGCCTACAAGCCCTTCGTGATGGCAGAGCCGCACGGTGCCGGCATGGTGATCGGCTTCACCCAAAGTCCCGTCACGCGGGGCTATCTCAACGGCCTCAACCTGCTTCTGGCGAATGCGATCCTGTTCGGGCCTGCCCATACACGCTGATTTAAAACGGCCGACATATCGGAACTGAGCTCCGGGCTGGCCCGTTTCTTTTGTGTATTGATCACAAAGGAGACCGTCATGGCAGAACGCGATATTGAACGGGAAGAAGAAGTCAGCCGCCAGCGCGGCTATGGTGAAGAGTTCCGTAATGAGAAGGAGCTCAAGAACCAGTCCACGCCGACAGCGGGCTATAAGGATGGCTCACCCGTCGCGGCGCAGCAGGACCACCAGGCAGACCTCGTCACCGACATGGAAGACGAGCGGGTTCCAAACGCGCCGAATGACGGCACTGATGATGATTCCAGCGCCGAGATAGAAGCCCACGATTCGCTGAAACAAAAGCCGGATGGGCACATTCTGGAAGACGCCTATTCGGTGCCGGACCCCGGGGTCAAACCGAAAGACTAGATAGTTCTGACCCGGCCCTGTCTGGCCGGGTCTTTTCATGTTTGTGGACTGCTGTGCTCTTGGTCTGAGCCTGGAAGCTGGTAACACTCCCTTCAGGAGCTGGCCGTCCCCGCCAGCCAGTAAAGGGAGCCCCCAATGACATTACGTGGATTATTCGCCGCCGCATCGGTTACAGCGATGGCCGCGGCCGGCTGTACGACGCCGACTGATACGGCCGCGACTTCATCGTCCCTCGATGCACAAGCGTCTGCCGAGACCGAAGCGATGCCGCAGACATCTCCGGACACCATGCCAGCAACAGATACGGCCGCAATGAACGAGTCCTGGGACGCGTTCATGACCGACTTCCTGGACGCTTACTTCGAGATCAATCCGACTTTCGCTATCTCGCAGGGCAAGCATGAGTTCGATGGTCAGTTGCCTGATTTCAGCGAAGCGGGCCTGCAGGCACAGATCGACTTGCGGCAAGGCATGATTGACCGCGCAGAGGCAATCGATCCGTCAGGCCTGAATGCCGAAGATGTTTTCGAGCGCCAGTATTTCATCAACACGATGAAGGGTGAGCTGTTCTGGCTGACTGAGGCCGATGTGCCGCATCTCAATCCATCATTCTATCTCGGCTCGCTTGGCCCAAGTGTTTATGTGGCCAGGCCATATGCCGATGCCGAGACGCGGATGAAGGCGTTTATTGAATATGCCAATAATGTGCCTGCCGCCGCAGAGCAGGTGAAAGCCAATCTGCAGCTGCCCATGCCCAAGACGTATGTGAAGCTCGGCACGGCCGGGTTCAACGGTCTGGCCGAGCATTATACAAATGGCGCCAAGCAGGCGTTTGCGGAGGTCGACAACGCGGCCTTGCAGGCTAAATACGATGTCGCCGCCGAGAAGGCGGCAAAGGCAATGCGATCTGTCGCCGATTATATCGAAAGCCAGCCGGGGACCGATGACGGCTATGCGCTGGGTGCAGCGAAATTCTCCGACATGGTGCTCCTGACCGAAGGTGTGGATGTCCCCCTTGCTGAACTTGAGGCGATCGGCTGGGCCGACCTGAAGGCGAACCAGCAGGCCCTGGCGACGGCATGTGCCGAATTTGCACCGGGTGCCAGCATGGAAGACTGCATGGCCAAAATGGCGGCGAACAAGCCAGAGAACGGACCCGTGCAGGAGGCGCGCGATTCGCTGCCAGCGCTGAAGGCGTTCATCCAGGAAAAGGATCTCGTCTCTATTCCGGGCACCGAAGAGGCGCAGGTCGAGGAATCACCGCCATACCGGCGCCAGAACTCGGCCTATATCTCCATTCCGGGACCGTATGAAGTTGGCTTGCCATCGGTTTACTACATCTCGCCGCCCGATCCGGAGTGGGATGCAGAGACCCGCGCGGCCTATATACCGGGCAAACTCGACCTGCTTGGCACGACGATCCATGAAGTCTGGCCTGGCCACTTCCTGAATTTCCTGCATGCCAACCGGTCTGACTCTGTCTTCGGTCAGATGTTCGTCGGATATGCCTTCGCTGAAGGCTGGGCACATTATACCGAAGAGATGATGGTCGATGCGGGCCTGCATGATGGTGACCCGGAAACCAAGATCGGCCAGCTCTCCAACGCGTTGCTGCGTAACTGCCGGTATCTTTCCGCGATTGGCCTGCACACCGGCGAGATGAGCGTCGATGACAGCTATGAGCTGTTCCGGAACGAGTGCTATATCGACAAGGGGAATGCCACTCAGCAGGCTGCCCGTGGCACATATGACCCGGCCTATCTCAACTACACGATGGGCAAACTGATGATCCGCAAGCTGCGCAATGACTGGGTGGCGGCGAACTATCCGGATGCGACCGGCACCGAAGGCTGGAAGGAATTCCACGACGAATTCCTCTCCTATGGCGGCCCCAACATCCCGCAGGTCCGGCAGGCCATGATGGGCGAGGAAGAAGCCCACGCAGTGTTCGACGAATAGCGAGTGATCCAGGGTCTGCGCTGCCCCGTGCCCTCGTGTCTTGGGATACCGCAGGAGATGGGCACCGCGGTCGAGCCGCGGTGAGGCGCAAGTCGAAACCGCAAACAATAAAAAAGCCCGGCCGCTCTGGCCGGGCTTTTTACATTGGATTGCAAAGTCCGCCTAAAGGTTCTTCACGATCTCTTCGACCATCTTCTTCGCATCGGAAAGAAGCATCATCGTATTGTCCTTGAAGAACAGCTCGTTCTGGATGCCGGCATAGCCGGAGCCCATCGACCGCTTGATGAAGAGAACCGTGCCGGCGTTTTCCACGTCGAGGACCGGCATACCATAGATCGGGCTGGTCTTGTCGGTCTTCGCGGCCGGATTGGTCACGTCATTCGCGCCAATCACGAAGGCCACTTCCGAATTGCGGAAATCGGAGTTGATGTCTTCCAGCTCGAATACCTCATCATATGGCACCTGAGCTTCGGCCAGGAGCACGTTCATGTGCCCCGGCATCCGGCCAGCGACCGGGTGGATGGCGTATTTCACTTCGACGCCTTCTTCCTTCAGCGCTTCGGCCATTTCCTTCAGCGCATGCTGGGCCTGTGCCACCGCCATGCCATAGCCCGGCACGATGATGACCTTGGAGGCATTCTTCATGATGAAGGCCGCGTCCTCGGCCGAGCCGCGCTTGAACGGACGGTCGGCATCTGCGCCGCCGCCGCCCGCCGCCGCATCATCGCCGCCGAAGCCGCCAAGGATGACCGAGATGAAGCTGCGGTTCATGCCTTTGCACATGATGTAGGACAGGATCGCCCCGGACGAGCCAACCAGCGCGCCGGTGATGATCAGGGCGAAATTGCCAAGCGTGAAGCCGAGCGCCGCGGCAGCCCAACCCGAATAGGAGTTGAGCATCGAGACGACGACCGGCATGTCCGCGCCGCCGATCGGGATGATCAGCGTGATGCCGAGGATCAGGGCAAGGACAGTGAGCCCCCAGAACGCCCATGTCGCAGCTCCGCCTGACATGATCAGCACCACGACAAGTGCAATGACACCAGCCGCCAGCGCGATATTGAGCAGGTGACGGGCCGGAAGCATGATCGGCGCGCCGCCCATATTCCCGTTGAGCTTGGCGAAGGCGATGATCGAGCCGGTGAAGGTCAGCGCCCCAATGGCGGAGCCGACCGACAGTTCGATCAGCGACGTCATGTGGATATTGCCCACCGTGCCAATGCCAAAGCCGAGCGGCGCATAGAGCGCAGCAGCGGCGACGAGCACGGCAGCAAGGCCGACCAGTGAGTGGAAGGCCGCGACCAGTTGTGGCATCGCCGTCATGGCGATCCGGCGCGCGGTAATGGCGCCGATGGTGCCGCCAACGACCACACCGCCGAGCAGGATTCCCCACGTTGCGGCGTCAAGGCTGTCCCACAGCAGGACGAGCGTAGTGCCGACAGCGATGGCCATGCCGATCATGCCGTTTCGATTACCCTTGCGGCTGGTCGAAGGGCTGGAGAGGCCACGCAGGGCCAGGATGAAAAGGATACCCGCGACGAGATAGAGCAGCGGTGCCCATGTGTTTGCAAACTGTGTCATGCGCTACTCCCCCTTCTTCTTGTACATCGCCAGCATGCGCTGGGTGACGAGGAAGCCGCCGAAGATGTTGACGCTGGCGAGCGCCACGGCGAGGCCGCCGAGGCCCTTGGCGATCCAGCCGCCATTAATGGCACCGGAAGCCGACGCAGCGACGATGGCACCGACGATGATCACTGAGGAAATCGCGTTTGTCACGGCCATGAGCGGCGTGTGCAGGGCAGGGGTCACCGACCAGACGACATAATAGCCGACAAAGCAGGCGAGCGCGAAAATGCCGGCAAGGAAGACGGTCGGGTTGAGCGCCTCGATCTCTGCGGCATGGGCCGGCAGGGCGAGCGCCGCCACCGACAAGGTTGCGATTATGGCTTTCATGATTTCAGCCTTTCATTGACGGTTTCGCCGCCGCGCGTGAGCATCATGGCGGTGACGATCTCGTCATCAGTATCGAGATTGAGTGCGCCATCCTCAGCTGTGATCAGCGGCAGGAAAGCAAGCAGGTTCTTGGCATAGAGCGAAGAGGAATCGGCTGGAAGACGCGCGGGCAGGTTCGAAAACCCGGCCACTTTCACGCCGTTCACTTCAACCACTTCATCCGGCTTCGAGACCGGGCAGTTGCCGCCGGCCGAAACCGCCATGTCAACAATGACAGAGCCCGGCCGCATCGACTTGACCATTTCATCGGTGACCAGCACGGGCGCTGGACGCCCGGGAATGAGCGCGGTCGTGATGACAATGTCCTGCTTGGCGATATGGGAAGCTGTCAGCTCGGCCTGCTTGGCCTGGTATTCGGCTGACATCTGCTTGGCATAGCCGCCCGCCGTTTCAGCTTCCTTGAACTCATCATCCTCGACCGCGATGAATTTCGCGCCGAGCGAAGCGACCTGCTCCTTGGCAGCCGGGCGAACATCCGTCGCCGTGACAACACCGCCAAGACGGCGCGCGGTGGCGATAGCCTGGAGACCGGCAACGCCAGCGCCCATGACAAACACTTTGGCGGGTGCGACCGTACCGGCAGCCGTCATCATCATCGGCATGGCGCGGCCGTAGATCTGCGCGCCTTCGATCATGGCGCGGTAGCCGGCGAGGTTGGATTGTGAAGACAGGGCGTCCATGGACTGCGCGCGGCTGATGCGCGGGGTGAATTCCATGGCGAGGACGTTGAGTTTTTTCTTGTTGAGAGTGGCCGTGAGATCGCCCATCGCGAACGGGTCCATGAGGGCAATGACGGTTAACCCTTCCGGGTATTTCGCCGCTTCCTCTGCGCTCGGGCGCCTGACCTTCAGTAGCACATCGGCACCTTTCAGTGCATCTGCGAGAGTCTTGGCGATGGTTGCGCCTTCATCTGAAAAAGCCTTGTCTAGGAATCCGGCCACCGTACCGGCACCCGTTTCCACGGTAACCGTATGGCCGAGACCAACGAGCTTCTTCACCGATTCCGGGGTTGCCGCGACTCGCGTCTCTCCCGGACTTGTTTCTTTTGTGATTGTCAGCTTCATGGGGCGAGTGATCGGAAAAATTTTGCGTGAAAGCAATAGTGAATGAGGTTTTGAGGCATGGAATTGTTTGATCTTACAGGAAGGACGGCCCTGATAACGGGGTCATCGAGCGGGCTTGGAGCGAATTTCGCGCGGGTGCTGGCGCGGGCCGGCGCAGTAACCGTTCTGGCAGCGCGCAGGCTGGACAAGCTTGAATCGCTTGCCCGGGAAATCGAGGCGGCCGGGGGCAAGGCCATGGCCGTCCAGATGGACGTTACGGATCCGGCCAGCGTCGATGCCGCCTTTGCCGCAATACAGTCGGAGCTTGGACGGCCGTGCGATATCATCATCAACAATTCGGGCATTGCGCGTGACAACTGGTTTACCCGCATGAGCGAGGAAGACTGGCGCGCCGTGATGGATACGAATCTTGACGGTGTCTGGCGCGTGGCCAAGGCGGGCGCGAATGCCCTGATGGAAGCTGGCAAGCCTGGCTCCATCATCAATATCGCATCGATCACCGCGCTCCGGCCGTCGCAGACCATCTCTGCCTATGCGGCGTCAAAGGCAGCTGTCGACCACCTGACCCGCGTCATGGCGCTGGAACTTGCGCGTTACAAGATTCGTGTGAACGCGATCGCGCCGGGCTATTTCAAGACGGACATCAACGATGAGTTCCTCGAAAGCGAGGAAGGCGAACGCATGCGCAAGCGCGTGCCGATGCGCCGCTATGGCGACTATGATGAACTCGCCGGCCCAATGCTCCTGCTGGCATCGGAAGCCGGCAGCTACATGACCGGATCGACAATTGTCGTCGATGGTGGCCACGTGGTCAGCGCGCTTTAAGGCTCGAGCCGTTCCGTCCCGTCGAGCGATTTGTCACCCAGCGCGACATCTCCCTCGCTCGGGGGCGGGGCGGCGATTCGGCTCGGCTTTTCCTCGACTTCCGTAGTTGCACGGAAACGCGGGAAGGCTTCCGGATGCTCGGCTGACAGCCAGTTGATCATCTGTTCGCGGATGTAACAGCGCAAATCCCAGGCACGTGGGCTGGTGCTTGCCGTTGCCAGCGCGCGGACCTGGATCGTCGTCTTGTCGGTTTCCGAGACCTGCAGGTTGACGACTTCGCCATCCCAGAGCTCCGTCGAATTGACAATCTCTTCCAGCTTGTCGCGCATCTTGGCCACCGGCGCGCGATAATCCAGCCACCAATAGACGGAGCCGATGATGGTGCCCGATTTGCGGGTCCAGTTCTGGAAGGGCTTTTCAATGAAATAGGTCAGCGGCACGATTAGCCGCCGACGGTCCCAGATGCGGACCACAACATAGAAGAGGTCGATTTCCTCGATCCAGCCCCACTCATTCTCGAGGACGACGGCATCCTCGATCCTGATCGGCTGCGTAAACGCGATCTGGATGCCGGCGATCAGGTTGGACAGGACAGGCCGCGCTGCGAGGCCCACCGCGATGCCGATAATCCCGGCCGAGGCCAGCAGCGACACGCCGAGCTGCTTTGCCCACGGCACCACGACCAGCGCGCAGGCCAGCGTCGCAATCGCGCCAACCACAATGATCACCCGCCGCATCACATCGAGCCGGGTCGCGCTCTTGCGTGCGCCGAGATTGTCGGCGACGTCGATCTGCAGCCTGCTCATGCGGCGCTTCAGGGCGAGGTCGGTCAGCGATGTCGCGGCCCAGCCAATCGCACTGATCGCCAGGAAGCGTACGCCAATCAGCGTGGCCGTGACATAGTCGGTGTCAGCCCAGCCATAGACGGCGTCTGCCCAGAGTGCGCCTGCGGCAAGAAGGATGAGGACCGGAACGCGCAAACGTCCCAGCCATGCGAGTTTTCCAGGGGGTTTCGTTTCCATGCATCTCCCATCGGGCGTTGGCGACGTGTCGCCAAGATTAGCGCAGGCGTGGCTGCTGGATGAATCCGAACCAGCTTTTTTGCTGCGTATTCTGCGGTATGCACAGCAAACATGCAAAGCTTGCGAAGCGCGTTGCAACGCCGTAAGGACCGCCCCTGACGGTGCCTGCCTTATTGGGTGGGTGAAAAGGGAAGCTGGTGAAAATCCGGCGCTGTGCCCGCAACTGTAAGCGGCTAACCCTTCGCCAATTGCCACTGGAGACAGTCCGGGAAGGCGGCGAAGCGTAGCGATCCGCGAAGTCAGGAGACCTGCCGTCACGTCGTTTGCCCGCCGCCGGGATCAGCGGACAGGCAGGCGGAGTCCACTCCGTTTCACGACATGATCGCGTCGGGCATATGCCCGGCTTGTTTATGACAGGCCACGTCAGACTGGCCAGAACTGGAGTGTCGAGATGACCTCGAAACTTATATCCGTGAGCGTGCTGACGCTCAGTATCTGCCTCGCTTCCCAGGCGCAGGAAGTCGGCGAACGCCGGCTCAACGCCGTGACCGTATCCGGCTTGCGGCCTGTGATCGATTCACGGCTCACAGAAGATGTCGCAATCCTTGATGAAACAGACCTTTCGGTCCGTGATACACCTTATGTCGCAGACCAGCTGCGGGCCGTGCCCGGTGTCGCGGTTTCGAGGTCAGGCAATGTCGGTGGCCTCACGCAGGTTCGTCTCCGCGGGGCAGAGGCCAATCACACGCTGGTCCTTCTCGACGGGATCGAGTTTTCCGACCCGGTAACGGGGGAGACAGATTTTGGCCTGCTGTCGGCGATCGGCATTGACCGCATCGAAGTCCTGCGGGGGGAACAATCGTCTCTCTACGGTTCCGACGCCATAGGCGGCGTAATCGGTATCTACACCAGCGAAGAAGACAGCCTGCGTGGTGGATTTGAGATCGGCAGCCGGGACACGGCACGCGGGTCCATTGGTGCAGGTACGGATTTGAACGGGATCGCCATACAGGCTGCGGCCTCCGGCTTTACCACTAGTGGTATCGACACGGCTGGCCTTGGCGGAGAGAAAGACGGCTCTGCCAATGGGGCTTTCCTGCTCAAGGCGCAGACCGGTCTCGGTGAGAAATGGTCGCTGTCGTCACTCGCCTCCTATCGCGATACCTTTGTCGAAAGCGACCCGGACACCGATTTTGACGGGCGGCTGGACAATGCGGACCGGACTACAGACGGCGAACAATGGATTGGCGGGCTGGCACTGAGCGGAGAAACCGGGCCGATCGACCACATTATCCGTGCCAATTACAATGAAGTGACCAGGACCAATGAGGCCGACGGTACGTTCACCGACAGGACGATTGGTGAGCGGACGAAATTGTCCTGGAGCCCATCCTACTCAAAGTCGGGCATCGTTGCTTATGTCGCCAGCGTCCTGGTCGATTATGAGCGCGAAGACTATGAGCGCCGCTCCACTGATGTCGCATTCGGCGACCCGAACCAGAAACGCAGCTTCGAAACCTTTGGTGTGGCCGGCGAGTATCGCATCAGGGTTGGCGGACTGAACGCGAACGCCTCGATCCGCCAGGACATGAATGGTGACGATTTCGACGATGCGACGACCTGGCGTGCAGGCGCGTCCTACACCTTCGATTTCCGTGGCCGCGTGCGCGGCTCTGTTGGCCGGGGTGTCAAGAACCCGACCTTCACCGAATTGTTCGGCTTTTACCCTGGCACCTTCGTCGGCAATCCGGACCTGCAGCCGGAGACGTCTGAAAGCTGGGAGATCGGCTATGACCAGGAATGGGATGATGCCACGGCATCACTGACCTATTTCCAGGCTGATCTCGACGATGAAATCTATACCGGCTTCAACCCGGATTTCACTTCGACAGCGCTGAACCGGGTCAATAGCAGCGAACGGTCCGGTATCGAAGCGGCGCTGAACGCGGAACTCGCCAAACGGTTGGAACTGCGGGCGCAGGTCACGAAATTCATGTCTGAAAACGACACAGGCGAGGATGAAATCCGGGTGCCGGAATGGACGGGCAGTGTGGCTGTGTCCTGGCAACCGGAAAAAGACGGAGCCCGCTATGGCGCCGCACTGGACTATGTCGGCGAGCAGGATGATTTCGACTTCGGCGCGTTTCCATCTGAACGCGTGACGCTCGATTCCTATACATTGCTGTCGGCAAGTGCCGAGTGGCCGGTGGCAGAACGGATTGCGCTGACTTTGCGGGGCGAGAACCTGCTGGACCAGGATGCTGTAGACGTGTTCGGCTATGCGTCTCCGGGGGCAGCTGTGTTCGTCGGGCTGAAGCTGAGATGAAAATGGCTGGCGTGATCTTTTTCGCGCTGGGCCTGGCGCTGTCGGTTTCTGCCCAGTCGCGGAAGCCGACAGTCGTTTCTCTAGACTATTGCGCCGACCAGTTCGTGATGGGGCTTGCTGATCGCGAACAGATTCTCGGCGTCTCACCGCATGCTGGCCGCGCGTTCAGTCATTTGCGTGAACGGGCCGACGGCCTGCCATTGGTGCGGGCGTTGACTGAAGACGTTATCGCGCTCCAACCCGATATTGTCGTGCGCAGCTGGGGCGGCGATGCGAGAGCCCTCGATTTCTACAGGCGCTTCGGCATTGATGTCGTCCAGATAGGCTATGCGTCAGACTTTGACGGCGCGCGCCGCGTGACGTTGGAGATTGGTGCGGCGCTCGGCCAGGACGCGCGGGCTGCAGACCTTGTTGAAACACTGGATATCCAATCTGTGGATAGCGGTGACAGCGCGCTCTATCTCACACCGGGCGGGGTGACGGCCGGACGCGCGACGATGGTCGATGCGATCATCAAGGCGGCGGGACTGACCAATGCCGTGGCTGCAGAAGGTTGGGTGTCGCTGCCACTTGAGGAACTCGTGCAGCATCCGCCTGAGCGCGTACTGGCTGCATTTTTCGGCTTCGACGAGGATGTCGCCTCGAACTGGAGCCTGAGTCGGCATCCTGCGATGCAGCGTATCCTGGCGAATGCGGAAACCTATCACATGGACGAATCCCGGCTGACCTGTCCTGCCTGGTTCGTTGCGGACGAGGCTCGCGCCCTCGCGGGTGCATTCAATTGAGCCGCCTGAACTTCGGACTTGGCGCGATATCGATCGTGTTTGCCCTGGCGTCAGTGACGATCGGTACGGCTGACCTGTCATGGGATGATCTTGCCTCCGGCCTGCTGCGCAGCGGGGGAGCGGCCGAGGTCATCATCTGGGAAATCCGTATGCCGCGGGCAGTAGCCGCCTTCCTGACCGGGGCCAGCCTTGGACTGGCCGGGGCGGGCCTGCAGGGCCTGTTGCGCAATCCGCTGGCGGACCCCGGCGTGCTGGGGGTTTCTGCCTTCGCCTCACTCGGCGCAGTGGTCGCACTCTACTTCGGAATAGCCGCTCTAAGCTGGGTCTCGGTGCCCGTCTTGTCCATTGTTTTTTCAGGGTTTGCAGTGGGGTTGTTGCTTCTCGCGTCCGGCTCGAAGGGCGATGCAGTGCGCACCCTGCTTGTCGGGATCGGCCTCTCCAGTGCAGGCGGAGCCCTCATCGCGTTGGCGCTCAACCTTGCCCCAAACCCTTACTCCCTTGCCGACCTGATGAACTGGCTGCTTGGCTCGGTGTCCAACCGGGCCTGGCCGGATATTTTCATCGTTCTTCCCGCAATGATCGCCGGCCTCATCCTGATGATGCTGGCGGGCAGGGGGCTGCGTGCCCTGAGTCTTGGTGAAGAAACGGCGGAGAGCCTTGGCGCAGATCCGGTGCGGACAAGGACGCTGGTCATCCTCGGCTCATCCCTGCTCACGGGGGCGAGTGTCGCGATTGCTGGCGCGATCGGCTTTGTCGGCATCGTCGCGCCGCACATTGTCCGGCCATTCGTCAGGTCCGACCCGGCGCGGCTGCTGATCCCTTCGGCCCTGCTCGCCGGTCTGATGCTCATGGGAGCTGACATGGTCATCCGGCTGTTGCCATTTGACCGTGAGTTACGTCTCGGCGTGGCAGCCGCCCTGTTCGGCGCACCTGTCTTCATCTGGATCTCCGCGCAGCTGACGCGAGGCCGGATATGATTTCCGCATCTGTCCCCGAAACAGGCATCAGCCTTGGCGGCCGTAAGGTTCTGTCGGCACTCGATGTGTCCTTGCAAGCTGGCGAGCTGGTTGGCGTTGTCGGCCCGAACGGCGCAGGCAAGTCCACACTGCTGAAACTGCTCGCCGGGCTCATGGCGCAATCGGCCAGCGTGGTCAGGCTCAATGGCGAGCCGCTGGCAGATATCAACGCAACTGAGCGATCAAGGCAAATTGCCTGGCTCGGCCAGTCCCGTAATCTGAGCTGGGATTTGTGCACGGAAGATGTGGTGACGCTTGGGCGCCACGCCTGGGGCGGGGGCCGGTTCGACCGTCTTGGCACCGCGGATCGGGTGCTGGTGGAGGGGGCCATGGATAAAGCCGGTGCAAGCCATCTTGCAGGCCGGCACGTCCTCTCCCTGTCAGGCGGCGAACAGGCGCGGGTTCACCTGGCCCGACTGTTCGCGGTGGATGCCGGCATCCTGCTTCTTGATGAGCCGCTGGCCGCGCTGGACATCGCCCAGCAGCTGAGCGTGCTCGCGGCGCTGAGGGCCGAAAGCGAACGTGGGAAACTTGTTGTGCTGGCCCTGCATGACTTGCAGCTTGCAATGCAGTGGTGTTCGAGAACACTGGTGCTGAAGGAGGGTGAGCTGCTGGCAGATGGCCCGCCGGATGAGCGGCTTGATGACGCCATACTGAAGCGTGTCTTCGGTGTGCGGCGAACTCAATCAGGTAGCTTTGAGCAAGTCTAGAATTATCGTCGGCAAACCACTGGCGCGGCGGGCTTTGTGTCCAATTCGACTTTCGGATTTAGCGCTTCATTAGGGATGGGTGTGGCAGTGTACCGGGCAAGGAAAGGGCTCGTCATGGCTGCAAGCAAGAAAAAACTTCCAATCGAGTCGGACACGCACGAAACGCTGTCGCCTGCGCCGGGCCGCGACCAGGCAGAAACTGCACCGTCCCTGGAGGATGTGTCACAGGATATGCGGGCCGATGCACCAGACTCGCCCGCCCGTGCACTGCAGGCAAAGCTCGAAGAATCGATCAATGAAGAAAAGCCCGCAAAACCCCTGTACGACACAGGTCGGATCCTTGCGTCGGCTTCGGGCATTACGGCCATCCTTGGTGTCTTCTTTTTCTCCGGTATCTGGTAGCCGCGCGCTGGCCTTCGCCTGCTAATCCACTATGTTCACGCCAGTGATGAAAATCGGCTGAGGAGCCAGACTATGGGAATTCGTAAAGCCGTCCTGCCAGTTGCAGGACATGGAACGCGTGTACTGCCAGCGACCAAATCGATTCCCAAGGAACTCCTGCCCGTCGTTGACCGGCCAGCTTTGCAGTATGTTGTCGATGAGGCCCTTGAGGCTGGTATCGAGCACATTGTTTTTGTGACGGGGCGTAACAAGAGCGCCATTGAAGACTATTTCGACGAAGCCTTCGAACTGGAGCATTCCCTCGCCGCCAAGGCGTCCAAGGCGGATATCCTGAAAGATGTGCAGGCGACGAAACTGCCGGCCGGGGCGGCCAGCTTCACGCGCCAGCAGGCCCCGCTTGGCCTCGGCCATGCGGTCTGGTGCGCAAGGGATATCATCGGGAACGAGCCTTTTGCTGTCCTCCTGCCGGACGTGATTGTCCGGGCCAAGCCGTCATGCCTTGCACAGATGGTGGCGGCGTTTGATGAGACGGGCGGCAACATCGTTGCGGTCGACGCTGTGCCTGAAGACCGGGTCTCGTCCTATGGTGTGATCGCACCGAAAAAACGCGACGGCCGGCTGATCGAGATGAGTGGCATGGTCGAGAAGCCGGCACGCGAAGATGCGCCGTCCAACCTCAAGATAACCGGACGCTATATCCTGCAGCCCGAGATCTTTGCGCTACTCGAAGACCAGGGCAAAGGCGCAGGTGGGGAGATTCAGCTGACAGATGCCATGGCCCGCCTGATGGAAACGCAGAAATTCTTTGCCTATGAATTCGAAGGCGAGGAGTTTGATTGTGGCAACAAGGCAGGCTATTTCGAGGCTGTGGTTGCGCATGCGGTCAAACATCCGGAAACTGCCGAAGCAGCTCGCGAGATCCTTGCCAGGTATTCTGGCGCTGGCTGAAGGTGAAAGCAGCGTGTTGCTTTCATCCACGCGCCCCGGCGGCTATAGGCGGGACATTGAGGTGAAGGCATGAGATTTCTCGTCACCGGTGTCGCCGGTTTCATCGGATCGAGGATCGCGAAAGCGCTACTTGAGGACGGTCATGAGGTCGTCGGCCTCGATAATCTCAATGCCTATTACGATATCGCGCTGAAACAGGGCCGGTTGCACGAATTGCAGCGGCTTGACGGGTTCCAGTTCAATCGGCTGGATATCGCCGATCATGAGCGTCTGCTGGCGCTGCCTGAACGCGATTCGATTGACCGGGTCATCCATCTGGCGGCGCAGGCGGGCGTGCGCTACTCGCTTGAAAATCCCTTTGCCTATGCCGAATCCAACATGACGGGGCATCTTGCCGTGCTCGAATTTTGCCGCCGCGCCGCGCGGGCACCGCTTCTCGTCTATGCATCTTCAAGTTCGGTTTATGGCGACGATGCTGTCGCGCCGTTCCAGGAAGACGCCAATGTGGACCGGCCGGTCTCACTCTATGCGGCGACCAAGCGCGCCGATGAGCTGATGAGCCAGGCCTATGCGAAGCTTTATGATATTCGCCAGATCGGCGTGCGGTTCTTTACCGTTTACGGCCCGTGGGGCCGGCCCGACATGGCCTACTGGTCTTTCACGGACCGCATATTGCGCGGTGAAACCATTCGCGTGTTCAATGGCGGGAAAATGAAGCGGGATTTCACATTTATCTCGGATGCGATTGCTGGCCTGAAAGCCATCGCGACGCGCCGCGCAGTTTTCGTCGAAGGCGAACGCGCGCATAAGCTATACAATATCGGCCACAACCAGCCCGTAGCGCTGATGGACTTCATTTCGACAATAGAGCGCGTCACGGGCAAGAAGGCCCGCATCGCGCTTGAGCCCATGCAGCCTGGTGACGTGACCGAAACCTGCGCCGACATTTCCCGAATGCAGGCCGACTATGGCTACAATCCGGTTGTCTCACTCGAAGATGGCATCACCCAGTTTGTCGACTGGTTCCGGACACAGCGTGTCGCAGCCGGTCCGGCCCTTAAGTCTTTCTGATCCCGATGACAGAGCAACAGATGCTTCCAGATGCACACGCCGTGATCGCAGCAGCTGAGCGTTTGCGCGATCATGTGGTTCGAACACCTGTGCTGAGAAGTGACGCGCTGGACGCACTGGCCGGGGCGAAACTCTATTTCAAATGCGAAAACCTGCAGGTCACCGGAAGTTTCAAGATCCGCGGCGCGATGAACCGCCTCTTGCAGGTCGCACCGGAGCAGCGGTCTGCAGGTGTGGTGGCATTCTCGTCAGGTAATCATGCACAGGGCGTGGCGCGGGCGGCAAAAGTGCTGGGGATGCCTGCACTGATCGTGATGCCGGAAGATGCGCCTTCGGTGAAGATAGAGGGTGTGCGGCACGACGGGGCGGAGATCCGGCTCTATGACCGCGACACGGAAAGCCGCGAAGAGATAGCCGAGGCCGAAGCGCAGGCGCGCGGGGCCGTTCTCGTGCCGAGTTTCGACGATCCTTACATTATCGCTGGTCAGGGCAGCTGCGGCGTGGAGTTTGCAGGCCAGGTGGCAGAGCGCGAAACCACGCTGGACTACCTGATCTGCTGTGCAGGTGGCGGCGGTCTCATCACGGGCCTGGCGCTTGGCTACAAGCATTTCAGCAGCTCGACCGACATCTGGACGGCAGAGCCGCAAGCGCATGACGACTGGCGGCAGTCGCTGAAGGCTGGCCGTATTGTCCGCAATGCGCCCGGCACGCGCTCGATCTGCGACGCAATCCTGACCCCGCAGCCGGGTGAGTTGACCTGGGCGCTTGGACAGGAGCTTCTGGCAGGCGGTTGCTGCGTCTCGGACGACCATATCCGCGAGGCCATGCGGCTCGCCTTCCGGCATCTGAAGCTGGTTGTCGAGCCGGGCGGGGCGGCCGCACTGGCGTGCGCCCTGTTTGACCTGCCGCACCAGGCACGAGGCGCTGATGTCGGCGTTGTCATTTCTGGCGGGAATGTCGATCCGGCACAATTTGCCGAAATTATCGCCGGCTAGTTTTCCCGTAATACGCGGGCTTTCTGCCGTTCCCAGTCGCGTTTCTTTGCGGTCTCACGCTTGTCCGGTGCGCGTTTGCCTGTCGCGATGCCGATCAGAAGTTTCGCAATTCCGCGATCGTTGAAATAGAGCTTCAGCGGCACGATCGTCCTGCCTGCGCGGTCGACCGACTGGCCGAGTTTCGCGAGTTCCTTTCTTGAGACCAGCAGCTTGCGTCGGCGCTTTGGCTCATGGTTGAACTGGTTCGCGCCTTCATAGGGCGGGAAATCGGAATTGATGAGCCACAGCTCTCCGGCTTCAACCGCCGCATAGGATTCAGCGATGTTTGCGCGGCCATTTCGCAGTGACTTTACCTCACTGCCGTCGAGCACGAGACCGGCTTCCAGCGTGTCTTCGACATGGTAGTCGAAACGCGAGCGCCGGTTTTCTGCGACGAGGCCGTCATTGCGGCCCTTGATCTGAGAATTCTTTGCCATGGGGCTTATATAAGGCCTGCAACTTCCATTGCAGCGTCGATTTTTTCACATGCGGCCTGATGCGGCGCGACGATCGGCAGCCGGACTTCACCTGAACAGAGGCCAAGCTTTGCCAATGCGTATTTGACGGGGCCGGGCGACGGCGTGACGAAAAGCGTCTTGTGGAGCGCGACGAAACGTTTCTCGATCGCGCGTGCCGTTGCGAGGTCACCGTCTGCAACAGCTTTATGCATTTTTGCCATTTCGGCGGGCGCGACATTGGCCGTCACAGAAATGCAGCCCGTCCCGCCCATGGCGCAATAGCCCAGCGCTGAAGGGTCGTCACCCGAGATCTGGCAGAATTGTTCGCCATCCAGCCCGGCTGCATGGAGGCTGACGCGTGAAAGGTCACCCGTCGCATCCTTGATGCCGACAATGTTCGGCAGCTGTCCGAGACGGAGGATGGTTTCTGGCAAAATGTCGGAAACAGTTCGCGCGGGGACATTGTAGATAATGATCGGAAGCGATACAGCTTCAGCAATCGCTTTGAAATGCGCTTCGAGACCGATCTGGTCAGGCCTGTTATAATACGGGCAAACGCATAAAGCCGCATCAGCGCCGGTATCCTTGGCGTGCTGGACAAGACCGATAGCCTCGCGCGTGGAATTGGAGCCCGCACCTGCGATAACCGGTATCCTGCCTGCGGACACTTCAACACAAAGTGATACAACCTGACGGTGTTCTTCATGACTGAGCGTCGCCGACTCGCCGGTCGTGCCACAGGGCACCAGAGCGCCCGCACCCGCCTCGATCTGGCGTTCTACAAGGTCGGCGAACGTTTTACGGTCCACGGCCCCATTCTTGAATGGGGTGACCAGAGCAGGAATTGAACCATGGAACATCGTAATATTGCCGCGATTTATATGTTGAACACTTAACTTGGAATCTCCGACAGCGTGTGTGGCACGGTGCGGACCTAAAGAAAACAGGCAGAGCCTCATGCGCGCTAGCACATACCGTGTACCTATTGCAGTCCTGATGTTTGCATCGACTGCAGCTATTTCCAATGCGGCCATCCCCGATGCGCCGAGTCTGAAGCCCAGTCTGATCGCTGCATCCAATGTTGTATCGACTACGGACGCCGGATTGATTCGGGACGCGATCAACGCAGCCAATGACGGCAAGTGGAGCACAGTCAGGGCGCTGGAGTCCCAGGCACGCGACCAAACCGTACGCCAGCTGATCCTCTGGTATCGTGGCCGCGGCGACATAGAGATGTCTTTCGATGAGCTGAGCTACCTGCTGCGCCAGCAGGGCGACTGGCCCCAGATGACCAGCGTTCAGGTGCGGGCCGAAGAAGCTGTGGCTATCTCGGCGCTCACCTATGAGCAGCGCATTGCCTGGTTTGACGAGATTGGCGGTCCGATTTCCGGCAATGGGCGTGTCGCGCTGGCTGAAGCCTACCGGCAGACAGGACAGGCGGCGAAAGCCCTCGAGACAATCAAGGATGCCTGGCATGGCAATACGCTTGACCGGGACACGACCAACACGGTGCTAGCGCGCTATGGCAGCAGCCTGACACGTGAAGATCACGAAAAACGGGCCGACTTCCTGATGTGGACGGCGCAGCGCACGGCCGCGTCGCGCCTTAGCCCCTACCTCGGATCGGACTGGCAGCGCCTGATTGATGCACGCTCACGCCTGCAGGCACGGTCTCGCGGTGTCGACAGCGCGGTTGATGCAGTTCCGGCCTCCCTTCAGGACCATCCTGGCTTGCTATATGACCGCGCCAAATGGCGCCGCCGCGCCGGGCAGGATGAATCTGCCTATGTGCCGTTGCTGGCACAGATCAACGGCGCTGATGTGCCGCCGGCGGGCCGCGACAATCTGTGGGACGAAAGAGGCCTCGCCATCCGCGATGCCTTGAAGGAACGCCAGTTCCAGACCGCTTATTCGCTGGCCGCCCCGCATGGCATGACCAGTGGGACAGACTTTGCCGAGGCGGAATGGCTGTCGGGCTGGATCGCGCTTCGTCATCTCAATCAGCCAGCCCGTGCGCTCGGTCACTTCAAGACCCTGTCGCAAGGCGTCTCGACGCCGATCAGCCTTGCCCGCGCCTATTACTGGGAAGGACGCGCCAGCGAGGCGCTGAATGATGAGGCAGGTTCAAAGGCAGCCTATGAAGAGGCCGCGAAATTTCCGTTCGTCTATTATGGACAGCTGGCGGCTGAAAAGATCGGCAAGACACAGCTCTATCTTGAAGCCCAGGCAGAGATTACAGAGGCCGAACGCGATGCGTTCAATAGCCGTCCCCTGATCCGGGCCCTGAAACTGCTGGCAGAGAATGGCGAGGCAGGCGAATTCCGCCAGTTCGCCTATCACCTTGATGACATGCTGGATTCAGAAGCCGATTACCTCCTGCTTTCAAACCTCGCCTCAGACTATCTCTACGCAGACATTGGCGTGCGCGGGGCCAAGGCCGGACTTGCCAAGGGTATTGTTGCGACGGAAGCCGCATTCCCTGTGCCTGATTACGCCCTTATCCGGGAGCCGGCGGTCGAGCGGGCAATGATGTACGCGCTATCGAGACAGGAAAGCGAGATGAACCCGTCTGCGATTTCCCACGCCAATGCGCGCGGGCTGATGCAGTTCATTCCGCGCACGGCCCAGGCCGAAGCCCGCAGCCTCGGATTGCCATACCGCACGTCGTGGCTGACGGATGATCCGGGTTACAACATGACGCTTGGCGGCGCGCATCTCGATACACTGCTCAATCAGTTCAATGGCAGCTATATCATGACGGCCGCGGCCTATAATGCCGGGGCATCGCGTCCTCGTCGCTGGGTCGAGGAATATGGTGATCCACGCACAGGCGCTGTGGATCCGATTGACTGGGTCGAGTTCATCCCGTTCTCGGAAACGCGCAACTACGTCCAGCGTGTCCTTGAGAATACGCAGGTCTATCGCCAGCGTCTCGCTCAGGGACCGGTGGATATCCAGCTGAGTTCCGATCTTCATCGTGGACGCGCCTGGAACGCCAATCCCATTCAATAAGGGCGGGGCGGCCCTCTGCGTAATCCTATGGCCCAAACGAAAAGACCACCCCATCCGGGGTGGCCTTCGTGAGCCGGATTGGCTCTTGAATCCTGACAGGGCATCAGCCCGTCGTGTCAGTGCTAGTTGACCTTGAGAGGTTGCTCACCAAAGCCACCAGCACGGACGAACCCAATCGCCGTTCCTGGTTTCTCACTCGACATTGGATCACCTCCTTTCAGCTGTTGAAAACAAAACACCGACCGCGAAGCGCGCCCGGTAATTCCAATTAAAGCATGACTCGTGCCTAATGAAAGATGAACAGCGAAAAAAGCCCGGCATTCGATGAGAATACCGGGCTCGATTTCATGATTTTACCAGGCTGCTACTGCGACAAGATCCCGATGGCCAGGCCGATGATCGCGCCTGTTGCCACTGAAGCGAGGACGGCGTCGCCGCTATATGGGTCGCGGACCCAGTGATGGCCGTGCGGTGGGCGATAGAGTCCGTAGCGATCATAGTCGGTGATCACGATTGTACGCGGGCTGTAGTCGTAGCGGCTGCCAATCCGGTAACGGGGGTGATGGTAGCCGGTATTGTAATGGTACGACACGTGCGGCCGCGAGCGGTAGGCGTAGCTCGGCGCGCTGTAATAGTGGCGGTTTATGACCCGTGGCGGGCTGTAAACGCGATGGTTGGAGACATGATGGTTGCCACGATTGTAGTAGCGCGAATGGTTGTTGTGGCGGTTGTCCCGACCACGATCCCAGTTTCCGCCGCGATTGTTATGCCCACGATTCCAGTCGCCGCGATTATTGTGTCCGCGGTCGCCACGATCGCCCCGATTGCCGCGATGACCATGCTCACCCCGATTGCCGCGGTCGCCACGATCATAATGACCGCCTCGATCACCCCGGCCCCGATCTTCGGCAGATGCAAGCGGTGCGAGCGTTACAAAGGCGAGAGCACTTGCAGCACCCACGCGCGTCAGAATAGAGAAGAGAGCCATAGACAGCCTCCTTGTGGATTGATCCGGAACGCCCGGAAAATAGCTGGTTTCCATTTGAAACCCTGAAACCATTCTAAGTTCCCGAGCTTGAACCCTAGCTGAACAGGTCCTTCATCATGTCATCTGCGAATGACCTGAAAATAACCGAAGAGATTTCAGTGCCTTACTGGGAACTGGTGGAATCCTTTGTCAGGTCGTCAGGCCCTGGTGGGCAAAATGTGAACAAGGTTTCGACCGCGGTGCAGCTGCGCTGGAACGTCGATGCCTCTTCGATCCCGGCACCAGTGAAAAGCCGGTTCCGTCGCTTGTGGGGGCCCAGGCTCACCAAGGAAGGCGATGTCATCGTTGAGGCGAATGAACACCGGTCACAGGCGCGCAACCGTGATGCGGCAAGGGACCGCCTGGCCGGCATGATCCGCAAGGCAACTGAAAAGAAGAAACGGCGTATTCCGACGCGCCCGGGACGCGGCGCCATCGAAAGACGTATCAAGGCCAAGAAGGAACTCGGCCAGAAGAAGTCGTTGAGAGGTAAGGTGGAAAAGGGAGAGTAGGGCCGCCCGGCATTTGCCCGGCAGCCCTGATTACCCTGAAGACTATTCGATAACCGCGCAGGCAACCCGGCTCCCAGCGCCACCAATTGGCTGGGACATGTGGTCGTCGCGTCCTTCATGAATGATCATCGCACCGCCATCACTATCGATGACTTCTGACAGCGTTGTCAGGCTCGTGAAGGCTTCCATGTGCGCTGACCCGTCATCCGCTGCGTAGATGTTTGGCAGGTCGCCCGGTTCAGGCCCGTCCATGTTGAGCAGGCCATGGCCACCTTCGACCTTGCCGACATGTCCGCCGGAGGCCGTGTACTCGCCTGTGTCGCTGCAATCACCCGTCTGGTGCAGGTGCAGGCCATGCCAGCCAGGGGCGAGGCCGTCTGCATTGATGTTCACTTCAATCAGGACACCGTTCGGGCCTTCGATCAGGTTGATATTGCCGATGCTGCTGCCTTCATCGCCCAGGATATCGCCGGTTGCCCGCATCATTGATGGAATGGAAGCTTCTCCCATGGCGTCACCGGCTTGGTCGGCTTCGGCCACAGAGGGCGGCGGCGTCGTATCGTCTTCCTGTGCGTCGGACACTTGCTGGGAGCAGGCAAACACGATGCTGATAGCAGCGGCACACGCGGAAATCGAAAGATAGCGGCTCATGGAATTCTCCTTGGTTTCAGTCATCGAGTCTATATTGAAGTGGTCTGTGGACCAACTCCTGCATCCCGGGCCTGTTCCGAAAAGAGGGCAAAATGTCAGAAACTGACCGGGCAGATCGAATGCTGGTGCGACTGGGGCACTTTGAGAGCAGGGCATCGGCGCAGGCCGCAATCGCGGGCGGTCACGTTATGGTGAACGGCAAGACGGTGTCGAAACCGTCTTCGCGTATTTCCGAAACCGATCGTATCGAGGCCGAAGCGGCGCACCCATGGGTGTCGAGAGGCGGATTGAAGCTCGTGCACGCGCTGGACGCCTTCAATGTCGACCCTGATGGGCGAACATGTCTTGATATCGGCGCATCAACCGGTGGGTTCACGGACGTGCTGTTGTCGAGAGGGGCTGAACAGGTTGTCGCCGTGGATGTCGGACGCGGCCAGTTGCACCCGCGTATAGCGGGGCATCTTCGGGTCATTTCGCTTGAAGCCCAGGATGCACGGAAGCTTCAGGCAGCCCAGTTGCCGGAGGCACCATCCCTCATAGTGTGCGACGCGAGCTTCATCGCCCTCGAGAAACTCCTGCCGGTCCCGCTGACGCTAGCTGCGGCAGATGCCGAACTCGTCTGTCTCTTCAAGCCGCAATTCCAGGTCGGCCGAGCGCATGTCGGCAAAGGCGGCATTGTTAGCGATGCGGCTGCGTCAGCGCAGGCTGAAGACGCTTTTTGCGCATGGCTGGAAACGCAAGGCTGGGCTGTCCTCGCACGCGACGACAGCCCGATTGCTGGCGGTGATGGCAACTCAGAACGACTGATCCATGCGCGCCAGAAGCAACGCGCCTGAAATCAGCCGGCAGGTCCGCGGCGCGTGCTGTTCTCACGCCGGGACAGGAAAGCGAGGCGTTCAAACAACGCGACATCCTGCTCATTCTTGAGAAGTGCGCCATGCAGCGGCGGCGTCAGCTTGTCCGGGTCGCTTTCACGGATGGTTTCGAGATCGATGTCCTCGTTCATCAGGAGTTTCAGCCAGTCGAGGAGTTCGCTGGTCGATGGCTTCTTCTTCATGCCGGGGACTTCACGCATGGAATAGAAAGTCGTCAGCGCTTCTTTCACGAGCTTCTGCTTGATGCCCGGATAGTGAACATCGATGATTTCCTGCATCGTCTGTTCGTCCGGGAATTTGATGAAGTGGAAGAAGCAGCGCCGCAGGAAGGCGTCTGGCAGCTCTTTCTCATTGTTTGATGTGATGATGACGATCGGGCGCTGGAGCGCCTTCACCGTCTCGTCGGTTTCGTAGACATAGAACTCCATGCGGTCGAGCTCCTGCAGGAGGTCATTCGGGAATTCGATGTCTGCCTTGTCGATTTCGTCGATGAGGAGGATAGGACGCTCTTCGGATGTGAACGCTTCCCAGAGCTTGCCCTTCTTGATGTAGTTCGCGACATCCTTGGCGCGCTCTTCACCCATCTGGCCATCGCGCAGGCGGCTGACGGCGTCGTACTCATACAGGCCTTGCTGGGCCTTGGTCGTGGACTTGATGTGCCATTCGATCAGCGGCACGCCGAGCGCCTTGGCAACTTCGATGGCCAGGACCGTCTTGCCAGTGCCCGGCTCACCTTTGACGAGAAGCGGGCGCTGCAAAGCGATCGCCGCATTTACCGCGACGCGCAGGTCTTCGGTTGCGACATAGTCCTGGGTGCCTTCAAAACGCATTCATCTCTCCACTTCGTGTTCAGGGGCAATGATAGACGCAGGGCCGCAGAGGGCAACCACCTCTCTCAGGATGACTTTGCGTCAAGCGGCGCTGGGGACACTCTCAATGCCATATTAACCATTCGCTTAGTAGTGTATCAGTCTGATTCGGATCGGATTATCCTTCTGGGGGAAGGTTTAATGCCTCTCAAACTGTCTCTCAAACCCGGCGAGGCCGTCGTGGTAAACGGCGCTGTCATCCGCAATGGAGACCGGCGCGGCACGTTTCTGCTCGAAACACGTGCGAGAATCCTCCGTGAGCGGGATATCCTTTTTCAGGAGGATGTTCAGTCGAAGGCTGATGCCGCTTATTTCGCCGTCATGCAGATGTATCTGACCGGGGAAACCGAAGGGCCGCTTTATGATGCAAGCATCACGGCTCTCGCCGATCTGGTCGACGACGTGACGGATGCGCAGGTGAAGCAGGATATTCTCGGCGTTTCGCGTTCAATCGCTGCCGGACAACTCTACAAGGCGCTTGGAGCCTGCAGGAAACTGATGCAGCAGGATGCGCCAGCGGGTGTAGTTCATGCCTAGTGCGAGCGCCAAGCAACTCAGTGAAGAGGCCGTGAAACCCGTCGATCTTGAGACCGGGATCGCCGCGCTGGAGGCTGGCACGGCGGATATTACCCTGTGTATTGATTTGGGCGGCGGCATGATCGGCAGGGCCGACGGCCCGCATCAACTCGATGGCCTGCTTCAACGCGCCCGCGGCCTGCGGCTGATAAACATGATGATCGAGAATGAGGCTGCTGACCGGCCAGCTGATATACGGTCTGGCAAATCTGCTCTGCATCCTGTTGTGGAAGAGATACTGGACGCGCTGAAGCCAGCTGTCTAAGCGCCATCCCATGACAGGCGATTTTCTTTCCATATTCACCGCATCCTTCGTCACCTTCTTCGTGCTGGTCGATGCGCTGGGCGTTGCCCCCATTTTTGCATCGCTGACGGCAAAGGGCGACGGTGCCTACCGGCGCAATATGGCCGTGCGGTCCATCCTGGTCGCGACGGTCATTATTTTCGGCTTTGCATTTTTTGGTGCCTGGCTTCTGGAGCAGTTGCACATCACGATTGATGCGTTCCGGGCCGCTGGCGGCGTACTGCTATTCCTGATCGCGCTCGACATGGTGTTCGAAAAGCGTACGGAACGCCGCGAAAGCCGCGCCGATGAATTCCTGGAAGAGCATGAAAAGCTCGAAGATATTTCGGTTTTCCCGATCGGTATTCCAATGCTGGCCGGGCCGGGGTCGATCGCGACGGCGATGCTTTTCATGTCCCAGTCAGATGGCTGGATGGAGAAGGGTGCCGTGCTTTCGGCCATTGGCCTCAACATGATCCTGTGCCTGCTCGTCTTCCTGGTCGCGTCGCCCCTGGTGCGTGCAATGGGGGAAAGTGTCGCCGGCGCGATTACCCGGATTTTCGGTGTGATCCTTGCCGCGCTGTCCACCCAACTCATCATCGATGGCGTGATCGGTGCGTTCGGTATAGGCTAACGCCGGTAGTGATTGACTGGCCGGGCATTGCTGACAGCCGATAGAGCCGTCCATGCCAGGGCCATCGCAATGCCGACCATGGCCATTAGCTGAAGCGCCAGTTGCGTCGACCACTTCACTCCGATCTGGGCCAGTGACAGGACACGCGGGCCAATCTGCTTGGTGAGCGCAACGGCCCTGTCGCCGCCAGCTTCAGCAATCAGCTGCAACTTGCGGATGTCTTCTGGTGAACTTGCCGTTTCCAGCAGCGTCACAGCGCCGGCCGGACTTGTCAGTTCAGATACCCTGGCAATCCCGCGCAGGTCGCGTTCGAGGCGCTCAAGGCCAGCCTTGTTCACTGTGCCCTGAAAGGCAGCAAGCACGCGGGCCTCCAGCTCGCTCATCGGGGCGACACCTGAAAGGGCATCCTTGATGGCGGCGAACGCCTGGTCTTCAGGCATGGCGAGATCAATACGCTCCCGAAGATATGTGCGGTAGGCGGGGGTCAGGCGGCGGGCTCGTCCTGCGGCCTTGAGCACGGAGGCTGCGCGTAAGAACAGCTCTGCCTGTGCTTCGGTCTCGTGTTCAATCAGGCTGAGCGCGCTCAGCCGCAACTGCATGCTGTCGACGGCATCGCCATTGATCCATCGCTGCGAGCGGCGCACCAGATCTGTCTTGTCTCCGACCATGGAGAAGGAGGCGGACCTGAAGGCTTGATTTCCGGCAAGAGGGTCAAGGTCATCCTCACCGGTTTCAGAATCGCTATCGGCTTCGTCTGCCGCCTCCGCGCCGCCCTCCGTGGCTTCGTCTGGGGACGCCTGCGCGGTTTCAGCTGTGTCAGGGACCGGTGGCACTTCGGCGGGCACAGCATCCGAATCATCTTCTGACAGCTCGATCCGCGGCGGTTCGATTGCGCGCTGGTAGCTTGCGCGCACCTCGTTCGGCAGGAAAAGAAGCGCCGCCTTTGTCAGGCGCAGATCCTGCGAGCCTGATTCCTCGGCATCAGCGGCCGCAAGTATGGCGCGCGCATCGTCGCGATCCAGCATGACGGGCGCTGCGAGGAGGTAGCCGCGGGCCGCCGAAAAGTCCCGCGACTCAAGTTCACGTGCAATCTGGTCGGCCCAGAAGGCGCGCGCGACATTGCCCTTGGGGACAATGGTCTGGAAGGCGCCGTCGATCTCACGGCGGGTTTCGTTGCGGGCCTGGATGTCGGGCACGTCGCCAACGCTTTCGGCGGTATACGCATTCGTCATTACGCGTGCGCCGAGGACGACCAGCAGGACCAACAGGCTGTTGAACAGCAGGGACTGGCGCCAGGTGCCGCTCCTGCTCTTGTCCCTGCGTCTGCGTATTCTGGCCATCTTGGACCTGACTTTTCTGGATGCCCTGTCACCGCGCGAAGCAGTTGCCTTTATACCGCACGCTGCCCCGGCTCATAGCAAGAGTGAGAAGCAGGCTTTGATGATCAATAAGATGAAAGTGTCCGTTTGTTGGCGGAATCGCGCCTCATTTTTATGACATCTAAAATCGGGAACAAAGTGAGAAGTGCAATTGCACAAGCAGGCGACACGCTATATAGGCCCGCCTTGTTGGAGGAATGGATACCATGGCAGACTCAAACATCACGGACTACACACCGTCCAATGATGAGGAGTTTATGAATCCTCGTCAGCAGGCCTACTTCCGCGCCCGACTGGACCAATGGAAATCGGACATCCTTGCCGGAACCAAATCGACAATCAACAATTTGCAGGAAGAATCGAGCAATCTGCCAGACCTGGTTGATCGCGCATCTTCTGAAAGCGACAAGGCCCTTGAGCTTCGCACGCGTGACCGTCAGCGCAAGCTGATCGCGAAGATCGATTCTGCTCTTCGCCGCATCGATGAGGGGACATACGGATACTGCGACGAAACGGGGGAGCCGATCAGCCTCCGCCGCCTGCAGGCCCGACCGACCGCAACGCTGAGCCTTGAGGCACAGGAGCGCCATGAGCGCCAAGAGCGTACGGTCCGCGACGACTGAAGTTTTCAATTCACAAAACCAAAACGGCAGGCGTCTTTCGACCCTGCCGTTTTTTTATCACCCAACGCCCGGCGGTTTTTTTAGTGCCGGTCCGTTGAGAGTCACAATGGCACGGGAATCCGAATCAAACATTACCGAATGGTTCGCGCGAGATTAAAGTTTTGCGGAACAGGTAAACGTTTCAGCCCGATCTGTTAGCGATTGAGCGGTGATTTCACTGGAATTTACCGATTCTGTCCGCAGTGGACTCTGAAATCCTAACGTCTCGTTAACCAGCGTAGCTCACAAAAGAAGGCTAAGACGTGTAGGTATGGAATGCACAGCTCGGCACTCAACGAACAGGATGAATGGGCCATGTCAGCGCGCAGGGAGCGGGTTGTCATGAGGGATGTACCCAAGCCTGCCGCCAAGGCGCGTCCGACTGATGATGGAGATTTCCGTTTGCCAACCGCACGGGGCGTTCTTTCAAAGGCGGAGATCCAGGCGCTGCTGCGTCCTGATATCCCCACCATAAATGATGATCAGCCAGTTGTCGCCGAAACCCCGCTGAACATGAATCGCGATTTTGCCGCGCGTGAAAAAGTATCAGACCCGGAAGGCCGGCGCATGGCGGCCCGTCTGTCGCTTGTGTTTGGGCAGGTTGCCGGCCTGAAAGCTGCTGTTACCTCGTCTGCGCGGCTTAGCTTCGAGACATTCGCCGAAACGCGGGCCAGCAAGACATCCGGACCTGGCGCGGCATTTGTCTGTTTTGGCTTTCCCGACGGCGAAGTCACCCATGTGCTCAGCCTGTCGGCCAGGCTGGCCGGGCAGCTTGTCTCGGGGGCTTGTGGCGGACGGCCTGACGAAACAGCGGAATTGCGGGGCCTGAGTGCGATCGACTGCGCGCTGCTCGAGCAACTCATCGCGCCAATCCATTCAGTGTTCTCGCCCGATGTCCGCATCGTCGGCATCGAGACCGAGCGGGACTATGTTGCCGCGCTGATGGCGTCTGAAGACGGCGAGGAATTCAGTTTCAATGTGCGCTCCGCAGGTACGGCCAGCAGCTTGCAGCTTATCCGGCTGAAAGCGTCTCCGCGGCCCGTCGGCACGGGCAATGAAGCCCTCCGTAAAAAGCCGGTCACCGCCGTGCTGACAGCCCGTATCGCCTCACTCAGCGTGCCGGTTAGCAAGGTGTCGGCGCTTAAGCCCGGTGACACATTGCTGCTTGGGTTGCCCGCTGACCAACCCGTCGAACTGCTGTCTGGTGGACGGGACGGATCGCCTGCCTTCGAGGGACAGGTCGGACGCAAGGGCAACCGCATGGCGGTCAAGATCCGCCGCAGGAGCACGTTCTAGGCTGTCGATTGCCTAGTGTGTGCCATCGCCGCTTTGCGCCGGTGGGCCATTTCTCAACTCGGTTTCGCGACGCGCCCACAGGCGCTTCTGGTAATTCGTCGAGATGATGTCACTGATCACCAATACGCCGACCACGAGGTAGAAACTCGATTTCGACATCGCGTCGATCGGGAAGGTGAAGATGTGCATGTGCGCCAGGTGCGCGCCTTCGGTGACAAGCAGAACGCCAACCAGGAACAGGATGAACAGGCCCAGAACCTCATACATCCGGTTGCGTTTCAGGAATTCCGCCACGTAATCTGCCATCAGCATCATGACGATGCCGGAAGCGATGATCGCGACAGCCATGATCGTCACCTGGTATCGGGTCTCGACGACGCCATCGACGGTTTCCTTGACGTTGGCAATCGCCATGGCCGACAGGATCGAGTCGAATGAAAAGACGAGGTTCATTGCCACGATCATGATGATCGCCTGAGTTACGGACTTCTTGTTCTTGTCACTGTCGTGCGAAATATCGTCCACTGTCAGGAGATGAGTGATTTCCTTGATGGCGGTGTAGATGATGAACGCACCGCCGATGAGCGTCACAAGCGATTGCAATGTGAACTCACCGTCCAGCACGCGCGGAATACCGATAGAGAACAACGGCTCTGCGAGCAGGCCGAACAGGCTGACCACGATGATCAGCAGGACCACGCGGAACAGCATGGCAAGCCCGATACCCCAGCGGCGCACCATGGCGGCTTTCGCGCCAACGCGTTTGGATTCGATTGAGATATAGAGGAGATTGTCGAAGCCGAGCACAGCCTGCAGCATCAGCAACATCAGCAAGGTGAAAAAACCACTGAGTGTAAACAGGTCGCCCAGAATGTCCGGCATGACAGCCCCCGATAATTGATTTCAGTCTGTTTTCTGGCGGCGCTTTGCCGGCAAGGCAAGCCCGCGATGTCGAGACACCTGCTAGCGACCCCAGCGTGCAGGCTGCCCACGCCCGTCAACATGGACGAATGGGCCGTGCACCGCATTGGCTGAATAGCTGCCAAGACCGCCGCGCGGCGTATCTTCCGTCGATGCGAAGAGATCTGCGGCGTAGTCGAACAGAAAATTTGCGTCTTCCTTGTCGAGGACGCCATCCCTGTTGATGTCATCCATGACGCCGTCTTTAGGGGCGACATCCAGATAGACGTCTGCCGCGTCGCCAAACATGTGCCTCGACAATGTCGCAGACCCGATCGCGGTGTTGTAATCGGGCGTGCGATACCCGCTCATCACGAAGAAGGTATCGGCATCCGTCAGCCCGTCTTCGTTCAGTGCGGCCAGAAGGATTTCCAGCCGATCCAGATTGGGGCCGCTTATCAGCAGGTATTTGGGCCAGTGGCCAGGCTGCTGGTGGCAGAGGAACTGGCCAATGGTGAAATGCGGCGACACCTTTGTGCTGATCTCGTCCTTTTCCAGCCGAATGAAACCGGCTGGCGTCCGTTCAGGATAGTCACCGATCCTGTAGCCATTGATACGACCTTCGCTATCGATCCGGTCTGACGGTTCGAGTACGAAAAGTGCGATGTCGTACAGGATCTTGCCGCTGCTGCTCCGGAAGTCGAGATCATAGGTGCCGGGGGTTTCGGGCGCGGAAATCAGGCCGTCTCTGGCGAGGGGCTGATCATTGAGGAAGACTTCGACGCCGGGCGGCGCCGTAAAGCTGATTTCATCTGCGGGCAGGGCCATGTGATGCCATGTGCTGTAGGGCACTGGCCGGTCATCGAGTGTGAGCGCTGTCTCGGCCGAGGCGGTGGCCATCTCGCCGGTATTCCAGAGCAGGGCTATCAGAATGAGTTTGAAAATCGGTCTAACCTCGTTCAGGTGGCCAACGCGCGTCGCGGCTGGCGCTGTAACCAAAATAACGGGGGCAGGCCTTCCGCAGTTCCATGCTTCGCCAGGGACATGCTGGATCGAGCAAGAAGAGGGCGTCTGTCGTTCGGAGGTTGAATAGCACGGGCAGTTCACTGGGGGCGACGTGTCATCTCTACCTCAAAGATATGACTACCGAAATTTCACAGATTCAATTAACGTAACTTTTGGATTAGTTAACCTTTCCGGTCGAGAACCTTGACCAGGATGTTGGCTCCGCGCCGTGTGCGTGCGCTCGGGCTGGCAGTGGTATAGAGTAATCGAATCGCCGCAAACGCATTGAGCCATGAGCGGCGGCAGGAGTTGGGCTTCATGACGGCACAGGCCACCGGACAAGACACACAGTCAATTGCAATCGAAGAGGACATCTTCGAGAATCGCAAGCTCGACCGTTTTGATATTCTGCAACTTGCATTCTGGGGCTGCCTTCTGATTGCTGTTGCCGCAGCGAGCGTTGCGATTGCGTGGCCGGATGCGGTCGGTGGGACAGGGCCGGTCCTTCTGATTTCGATGGCCGCTGGTGGCATGGTGTTTCTGCTCTGGGTGCTGAAAGGCGCGGGCCGTCGGCTTGGCCTGTTTCCGCAGAGAGGGGCTGCTGAAGAGGCGATCAGTGCCGTGACACCGCGGTTCGGTTGGATCGAATCGCTCGACGAAGCCGTTCTGATTGCCGATCAGGGCGGCGCTCCGATTTCCGCCAACGATTCTTACCGCGAGCTGACGCGCATCGCGCTCGCCGGACAGCAGGATTCTGCCGGCCCGGTCACGGTAGACCGCATCTTCAGCGCAAGTCCCGGCCTCGCCGCCCCGGTCTTCCGCCTGTCGAAATCGGCCAAGGCATGTGAGGCGCGCCGCGAAGTGCTGCCAGCCATGACCATCGGCTCCGATGCCCTGCCTGTGCAATATGAAGTTTCTGTCGCGCCGCTACCGCGCAATCGGGTCATCTGGCGCCTGCGGCGCATCAATGGAGCAGAAGCGGCAACGGGCGCTGCCGACATGAAGGCGCTGTATGTCGAGGATGCCCCGCTCGGTTTCTTTGCCGCCAAGCCTGACGGCACGCTGACCTATTCCAATGGCTGGCTGCGTGAAATGATCGGCCTGCCGGAGACGGCGAAGAATGTGCGCCTTGACGACATCATGCGTCCGGAATTCGTGAAAATGCTGGGCCGGGACAAGAAGACCGGCGCACCGGGCCGCGCCAACATCATGATCCGCACGCGTGACGGCGTCGAAATGCCCGTTCAGACGATCACGACCTGGGCCGGGAAGGGCGCAGAGGCGCAGGGGCGGACAGTCGTCCTGGCAAACTCGCAGTCGCAACTCGCTGGCGAAGACAGGTTCCTTGCGGCATCGGCCAGCCGGCCCGCGCGCCCAGATGGTGACCCGATGTTTGATGACGCACCCTTTGGTGCTGTCCGGCTTGAGGGCAACTCCGTCGAAAGCGCGATCATCATGGATGCCAACAAGGCATTGCTGAAGATCGCCGAGGGCCGTTCTGCACCCGGAACGAAATTCTCTGATCTGTTCATGGAAGAAAGCAATGGAGACGACTCGCTTTCCGTGAAGCTTGTTGATGCGATCGACAAGCCAGTCGGCCTGAAACTCGCTGGCGACGAACCCAAGAGCGTCAATGTTTTCGTCTCGCTGGATAATGTCGGCCGGCCGTCAGTGGCTTACATCATCGACATGACCGAGCAGAAGGAGCTGGAGCTCCGCCTAGCGCAAGGCGAGAAGATGCAGGCCATCGGACAGCTCGCCGGCGGTGTCGCGCATGATTTCAACAATGTGCTGACCGGCATCATGCTCAACAATGATCACCTCATGACCAAGCACCCTGTGGGTGACCCGTCCTATGAGAACCTCAAGAGCATTCATGAATTCTCGGTCCGTGCGAAGGACCTCGTCCATATGCTGCTCGCCTATGCGCGCCAGCAGACATTCAAACGCGAAGTGTTCAACGTTACGGACTTCCTCTCCGAATTCTCGATCCTGCTTCGCCAGATCCTCGACGAGCGTATCGAATTCGATACGTCGCATGGCCGGAACCTGCCCTATATCAAAGCGGACAAGAACCAGCTTGAAACCGCCATTATCAACCTTGTGACCAATGCCCGCGATGCGATGCTCCTGGCAGGCCGGTCCGGTGGCAAACTCACCATCAAGACGTCGCGGGCAACCGCAGCCGATGCACACAAGCATGGCTTCAACTATGTCGAAGACGGCGACTATCTGCTGATCGAGGTTGCCGATAACGGACACGGCATTCCGTCGAACATACTCGACAAGATCTTCCAGCCATTCTTCACGACCAAGGATGTCGGCGTCGGTACGGGCCTTGGCCTCGCCACCGTTTACGGCATCATCAAGCAGTCCGAAGGTTATGTCTGCCCGATTTCCAAAGTCGGTCAGGGCACGACATTCCAGATTTACCTGCCAGCTCTCCGCGCCGACGAAGTGCCAATGCCGGAGATCGTTGGTCCTGAAGAGGAAGCGGTCGATCATCGCCCCGTCGATATTTCAGGCCGCGGCAAGATCCTGCTCGTCGAAGATGAAAAGGGCGTGCGCGACATTGCTGTCATGCACCTGATCTCGCGTGGTTATGAAGTCATGTCTGCCGAAGATGGCGAGGACGCCCTCGAGATTCTCGAAGACGAAGCGGGCACGTTCGACCTTGTCATATCCGATGTTGTCATGCCCGGAATGGATGGGCCTGCGCTCATCCGTGCCGCAAAAGACTATCTGGGCGATGCCCGCATCATCTTTATCTCGGGCTATGCCGAACGCGACATTGCCAAGAAGCTGGACGATGATCGCGAGGTTTCATTCCTGCCGAAGCCGTTCAGCGTCCGGCAGCTGGCCGAGCGCGTCAAGCAACAGCTCGGTGTCCGCAAGGAACGCGAAGCCGCTTAGAGGTCAGTCAGCCCGCCAGCGCGCACAGATAGCGGTCGGAAGCATCCGGCCGCTTTTCTGTTCGGGGAGGGCCATTTCACCCATTTCGATCCGCCCGCCGAAGCGTTCCATCCGGTCACCCAGGGCCTGCGCCAGCGCAATATGTGACAGGCGGACGGCATAGGCGGTCAGGATGACGAATAGTGGTTTGTCGACAAGGAGTTCGGCCGTTTTTTCAAGCAGGTCGGGAAGGTCTTCCTCGAATTTCCATGTCTCCCCATTCGTGCCTCGCCCGAATTTCGGTGGGTCAAGGATGATCGCATCATACCGATTGCCGCGGCGGCCCTCGCGCGCGACGAATTTCATGGCATCGTCCGCGATCCATCTGATCGTCCGGTCGTCCAGCCCGGACATGGACTGGTGATCCTTGCCAAATCCGTTGGACTTCGGGCTGGCATCAAGATGCACGACGTCTGCGCCCGCTTGCGCGCAGGCCAGCGACATCATGCCGGTATAGCCAAACAGGTTGAGGACTTTGGCCGGACGCCCGGCAGATTTGAGCTTTTCGATCGCAAAGGCCCAATGTACCGAATGCTCCTGGAAGATGCCGAGATGCCGGAACGGCGTCCGCCGCGCATTGAACTTCAGGCCCTCCCATTCCATCGGCCAAGTGTCCGGCGCCTTGGGGTTGAGCATCCGCCACTTGCCACGGTCATCATCCTCGGCCTTTGCATCGAACCAGGCATCTGCCTTCCAGCTGGCCACATCATTCTGTGGCTTCCAGAAGGCTTGCGGGTCTGGCCGGATGATGCGTTGCGAGCCGAAGCGTTCAAGCTTCATACCGTCGCCGCTATCGATGAGCGCATAGTCCGACCAGTTGTCGGCCAGAAAGAGGGTCTGTTCGTATTTCATGAGAAGTCTCTCTGGCGCCACGCCTCATAGGTCATGATCGCGGTTGCCTGTGCGAGGTTGAGGCTGTCGGCACCGCCTCGCATCGGGATGAGGCATAGCGTGTCGCACGTGCCCTCGACATCTTGCGGCAGACCGGCCTGTTCATTGCCCATCAGCACCACTGTGCCTTTTGACATGTCCGCGCCAGTATGACGGACCGTACCATTGACACTCGCGGCGACGACCGAAAGCCCGCCATCGCGGCGCCAGCGCTCAAAAGCGTCGAAAGTGCCGGTCGCGAACGGGATATCGAACACAGACCCCATGGAGGCGCGCACCGCCTCGACGCTGAACGGGTCGCAACACTGATTGATGAGAATGACGCCTGAAATGCCAGCACAGTCAGCTGTACGCAGGATGGTGCCGAGGTTTCCCGGATCGCGGATTTCGTAAAGCGCCACCCACAGGTCGGTCTGGCTCGTTTCAAGATCGCTGACCTCGCGCCAGCGCTGCCTGAATGCGCCGATCACGGCCTGCGGGTTATCCTTCCGCGCGATCTGGCCAGCCAGCCTGTCCGGCACCTGGATTACGCGGGCGCCGTTACGGATGGCCCGGTCCACGAGTTTCATCACAAACGGGCGTTCAGCGCTCGATGCGGACACGACGAGGCTGTCGATGTCCCACCCGGCACTTAGCCCCTGTTCAACAAGCCGGGCGCCTTCGGCCAGAAAAAGACCCGTCTCTGAACGTGTCTTCTTCCGGTCGAGACTGCGAAGCGTCTTAACCAGTGGATTGGCAGAACTTGTAATGGTCTCAAGGTGTCGTGGCATGGGCGGCGTTTAGCATAGACTTGCTTGAAAACAATTGATGCGGCATGGATCATGCAGTTCTTAACGGAAAAGTTCGAGAGATTCGCAAACGCCAGAACATGACTGAGACATAATTCCTGCCTCTTTCATGCCACGACTCACCTGTTAGATCGCGTGCCCGGACAAGGAGCCGTAACGAATGACCATTCTGTACGAATATATCTGGTTTGCCATTGCAGGCGCTGGCTTGCTCGGGTTTTTGATTTCCTGGCTCATGCGTGGGATCATGCTGGCTGGCAAGAAGCGGCGCGCGACAGTTGAGCGCGATGTGGCACTCACCGAGCTCGAGCAGGTGAGAGGCGAGCTGGACAGTCTTTACGCGGCGCAGCGAAAGCAGAAAGAAACGGCCGCAGCCGCCATGGCATCGGTTCCTGTCGATCAGGATGCGAACCTTGCAAGAATGTCTGCGGAGCTTGAGGCGGCGAAAGCTGAACTTGAATCCCTTCGCGCGGCCCGGTCTGTCGCTCCATCTGCGGAAGACACTTCTGTGGCGGACGAAGCAAACGCAAATCTTTTGTCTCGCAACGAATACCTTGAAGAGCGCGTCGGTGAGCTGGAGGCGAAAATCCACGATATGGCCGCGACCGAGAGTGCGCCAGAAGCCGGTCTCGCCGAAGCGGGTGGCGAGGATGAAAGCAAGCTCGAATGGCAAGTCGACTATCTGAAAATGCGGGTTGCCTCGCTTGAGGAAAAGCTGATTGAGGCAGGTGCTGCCGAAGCAGAGAAGATTGAAGAAGCAGAAGCGCAACTTCCGCAAAACTCAGCTGCTGACGAAGAACTCGCGCGTTTGCGCTGGCGCAATCGCTACCTTGAAGGGCGCCTTGCCTATTTCGAAGAAGCACCTGAAACGACGGACGAAACAGGACCGGTGGTTGCCGAAGTTTCGCCTGCGCCAGAACTCGCCCCCGATCTGCCTGCAGATGTAGCAGATGTGAAAGAGACAGAGGCGACGAGCGCGGCTGACGTTCCGGATGCTGAAGATGAGACCCCTGACGAGGAAGACGAGCATCCATCCGAAAGAATGCTCCGCGCACTCGGGCCAGAGGATGAGGAAACCGAGGACGTGCCGTCAGGCGGGATGGATGCAGATTCCGGCCTCGCTGAAACTCCAGGGGCTGAATCGGTATCTGAAGTTACCGATGAAGACGTGATCAATGACGAAGACGCCGAAGAAGAGCCAGAGAGCGAAGAGATCATCGAGGCGCCTGCCGGGCTGGACAAGCCAAACGGGTCTGCCGATGACCTGACGCTCATCGGTGGCATCGGCCCGCGCATTCAGGGGCTTCTGAACGATTTCGGTGTCTGGCATTTCACGCAGGTGGCTGAATGGACGTCCGCCAATGAGGCCTGGGTGGACCGTGAGCTGAATCTCGCTGGGCGCGTGAACCGCGAGGGCTGGGTGCGGCAGGCCAGGGAACTGGCAGGCGCAAACTCTGCACTCGCTTCAGAAAGCTGATCTTTTCCCTTCACGCTGTGTTCAGCGCTGATTGCGGAAAATCCCATTTCGCATTGAACGAGAAATCGGTTCATAGGTTAGGTTAACCACGTTACAATGCTGCGAAATGGAGATGCCACATGACGGACAAGCTGAATTTTGAAGATGCGGAGCGGATTGAATTTGATGGAGACCTGCTCCGGCAGGCACCCAAGGTAAACCTGTCTCGCCGCGCAATCATCTCCGGGCTGGCGGCCGGTAGCGTGTTTCCCATCATTTCGAGCTGCACCACCAATCCATATACCGGCCAGTCCGAACTCGCCTTTCTTGGCGATGACCAGATTGCCTCGATGGCCGCGACGGCGTGGACAGACATGAAGACCCAGACCCCGCAGGTCTCAAGCTCGCGGACAAAGAACCGGGTCCTGAATATCTGGAGCAATATCGAGCAGGTCACGCCAAAGGCGGGCGAGCAATGGGATGTTGCCGTTTTCGATTCCGATGATGTGAACGCCTTCGTGATGCCGGGCAATCGTGTCGGCGTGTATCGCGGCATGGTGGATCTCGTGGAAAATGATGACCAGCTTGGCTCTGTCCTGGGGCACGAAGTCGGGCACACCGTCTATCGCCACGCCAATCGCCGCATGTCACGGGCGATGCTCGCACAGGGCGCGCTCGCGGCCGGGCAGGTTGCTGTTTCATCGTCTGAAACCATGAACAATTATGGCGGCGCGATTGCAGCGCTCGGCGGCGCGGCGCTCCAGTTTGGTGTGGTCCTGCCTTATAGCCGCGAAAGCGAACTGGAAGCTGACAAGGCTGGTGTCGATTACATGCATGCGGCCGGATATGACGTGAAGCAGTCGGTCCGGCTGTGGGAAGTCATGGACGCGAAATCGGCTGGAAACCAGCAGCCAGAATTCATGTCGACCCATCCGCATCCCTCGACGCGTATCGGGGCGCTGAAGCAATACATCAACGCGAAGGGCTACGCGCTGATGTAGTCGCGGCCCCTGAAGATCGATCAACTGACCCGGCAGGCTTGACCTGTCGGGTCTTTTCGTGTGTACCGACGCCCTTCGCTCCGAGAGGGGCGAGACTTGTGGGAAGTGCCGCCGGACGAAGACCATCGACGGGCTGTACCACGAGACCTCAACAGAAAGGCGGCCGGATCGAAAGACCACCGGCCCTTGAACAGCCAGAGAGGACATCATGGCGAAGAAATTGCTGGGGCAGCTCAAGCTCCAGATCCCGGCCGGTGCGGCCAACCCGTCTCCACCTGTAGGTCCTGCGCTAGGTCAGCGCGGCATCAACATCATGGAATTCTGCAAGGCCTTCAATGCGAAGACCGAGAAGCTGGAGAAGGGCCTGCCGATTCCTGTCGTGATCACATATTATCAGGACAAATCGTTCACCTTCGTAACGAAGACGCCACCTGCCAGTGTGCTTCTGAAGAAAGCTGCCGGGCTCAAGATCGGCAAGCCGAATTCGGGCGCCAAGCAACCGGGCAAGGACGTCGCCGGCAAGGTGACGACTGCTCAATGCCGCGAGATCGCCGAAATGAAGATGGTGGATCTCAATGCTAACGACCTCGACGCTGCGACGGAGATCATCAAAGGATCCGCGCGCTCGATGGGTCTGAATGTGGTGGGTTAAGAACATGGCACACGGAAAACGTTATCGCGCAGCAAACGCGACAGTCGATGCCACGAAGACCTATGGCGTCAACGAAGCGATCAAGCTGGTAAAGTCGAACGCGACGTCGAAATTCGATGAAACGATCGAAATCGCCGTCAATCTTGGTGTTGACCCGAAATACGCAGACCAGATGGTCCGCGGCATGGTCTCGCTGCCATCCGGCACGGGCAAGGACATCCGCGTCGCTGTGTTCGCACGCGATGCCAAAGCTGAAGAAGCCAAGAAGGCTGGCGCAGACTTTGTTGGCGCTGAAGACCTGATGGAACAGGTCCAGGGCGGCATGATGGATTTTGACCGCGTGATCGCAACGCCTGACATGATGGCCATCGTGGGACGTCTTGGTAAGGTGCTTGGCCCTCGCGGCCTGATGCCAAACCCGAAGGTTGGAACGGTCACGCCGAACGTCGCTCAGGCCGTCAAGGACGCCAAGGGTGGTTCGGTCGAGTTCCGCGTCGAGAAGCTGGGCATCATTCATGCCGGCATCGGCAAGGCAAGCTTCACCGAAGATGCGCTGGCGAAGAACTTCAAGGCCTTCGTAAGCGCGTTGGTCAAGGCACGTCCAACGGGCGCAAAAGGCACCTATGTCAAAAAGGTCGCCCTGTCTTCCAGCATGGGGCCTGGCGTTCAGGTCGACACATCGGAAGCCATTGCGGTCGACTAGGCAGATCTGAAGCAATCGGAAATTGAACACCCGGGCAGGAATGTCCGGGTGTTTGCATTTTGGGTGACTCCAGAGTAACGTAATTCAACGGATGCTGACCAATCCCGCCGGGATGCTATTTTCTGTGGGCGAGGGGTTGCGGCACCATTATTTACACGTTAACAGGCTCGGTTCGACGGGAGCTCACCGAATTTATTCGGCGGTCTCCCGTTTTCCTGTCCAAGACCATGGGTCGTGCCGCAAGGCTCAGAAATCCCATGATAGACGGGGTGAGGCGACTATAGAGGCTGTCGGAGCGTCCCGTTTCGGCCAGTCTGGTATCGCCAGGCCCTGGGCAGGCGCTGGAAGCGGCTTTCAGTCGTGGAAGGCAATTTCCCGGGCGCCCGGATGGGCCGGACGCCTTAACTGGAGAACCGTAATGGACAGAGCTGGAAAGCAGGCGGCACTCACTGAGCTCGAAGGAGTCTTCGAGACCTCCGGTGCAGTTGTCGTTACGCATTATACCGGTTTGAGCGTTGCGGAACTGACGAAGCTGCGCACCAAGCTCATGGAGCAGGGTGGTCGGCTTAAAGTGGTCAAGAACCGGATTGCCAAGATTGCCCTCAGTGGCAAGGGCGGCGATGCGGCGACGGACCTTTTTAAAGGCCAGGTGGCCATCGCTTATGCGGAGGACCCAACGGTTCCTGCAAAGGCAACCACCGAATTTGCCAAGGAAAATGACAAGCTGAAGCTCGTCGGTGCCGTGATGGGTGCCGAAGTGATGGATGTTGCGGGCGTTGAAGCGCTTGCGAAACTCCCATCGCGCGAAGAGCTGATTGCGACCGTCGTTGTCCGCCTGACAGGTCAGGCCAGCCAGATTGCTCAGCGCGTCAATGCGCCAGGGCAGCAGCTTGCTGGTGCGATCAAGGTCATTGGCGAGCAGGCAGCAGCCTAACGTCAAGTATTCAACGCGAAACCAGAACACCTCTAAACCCGTATCAGAAAGTCGATTAGACAAATGGCAGATATTGCAAAAATCGGTGACGAGCTCCTCGGCCTCACCATCCTCGAAGCAAAAGAGCTTAACGATTATCTCGAAGAGCGTGGCATCAAGGCTGCTGCAGCTGTTGCAGTTGCTGGCCCAGCTGCTGGTGGCGACGCCGGCGCCGCTGCTGAAGAGAAAACAGAATTCGACGTCATTCTCACGAGTGGCGGCGACAAGAAAATCAACGTCATCAAGGTCGTGCGCGAAGTCGTATCCGGCCTCGGCCTGAAAGAAGCCAAGGACCTCGTCGAGGGTGCTCCGAAGCCGATCAAGGAAGGCGTTACCAAGGACGAAGCTGAAGAACTCAAGAAGAAGTTCGAAGAGGCTGGCGCCACGGTCGAAATCAAGTAAGCCATCTGGCTTGCTTTCATGGGGTTGCGTCTGCGCGAGGCGTGATTTCAGTAGATTAAATGCGCGGCGGGACCATTTTGGTCCTGCCGCGTGCTCGCGTTTCAGGTGGCAAGCCGCCAAGGATCAATCCTCGGATCCTGCGGCAAGAAACGGAACAAAAGATGGCTCTTTCTTTCACGGAAAAAAAACGTATCCGCAAATCCTTCGGTCGTATTCCCGAAGCCATCGACATGCCAAACCTCATCGAAGTGCAGCGCTCCTCCTATGAGCACTTCCTGCAAATGAACACGCCCCTTGCGGAGCGGACTGATGATGGTCTCGGCGGTGTCTTTAAAGGCGTCTTCCCAATCGTTGATTTCAACGAGCGCGCAACTCTCGAATACGTGTCCTACGAGTTCGAACAGCCCAAATTTGACGTTCAGGAGTGCATGCAGCGCGATCTGACCTATGCAGCGCCGCTTAAATTGCGGCTGCAGCTGGTCGTTTTTGATATCGATGAAGATACCGGCGCGAAATCGATCAAGGAAGTAAAAGAGCAGGAAGTCTATCTTGGTGACATCCCGCTGATGACCGACAAGGGCACATTCATCGTGAATGGCACCGAGCGGGTCATCGTCTCCCAGATGCACCGCTCGCCCGGCGTCTTCTTTGACCATGATCGCGGCAAGACCCACTCCTCCGGCAAGCTGCTCTTCGCAGCGCGGATCATCCCGTATCGCGGCTCCTGGCTCGATTTCGAGTTTGACGCCAAGGACATCCTGAACATCCGCATCGACCGGAAGCGCAAGCTGCCGGCGACGACCATGCTTTATGCGCTCGGATTCGACACGGACGAGATTATCGACCTGTTCTACACGCGCTCGATCTATCGTCTCGACAAGGCGGGCTGGATCGCACCGTTCCGCGCGGAAACCTGGAAGGGCCAGAAGCCGGAATTCGACCTCGTCGATGCCAAGACCGGCAAGGTGGTTGCACCTGCTGGCCGCAAGATCACAGCACTTGCTGCCAAGCGTATCATCGAGGGCGGTACGGACGAGCTCCTCGTTCCGTCGACGGCCCTTGAGGGCAAGTTCCTCGGCCGCGATATCGTCAACCGTGAAACCGGCGAGATTTTTGGTGAAGCTGGCGACCTGCTTGAGGAAGAGCTTGTCGCCGAACTGCGTGAGCAGGGCCAGAAGTCTGTCGAGATCCTGAACATTGATGGCGGTGACCGTGGCCCATGGCTGCGCAACACGCTGAAGGCGGACAAGAACGAGACGCGCTTCGAGGCGCTCTCTGACATTTACCGCGTGATGCGCCCTGGTGAGCCACCGACCCAGGAAGCCGCCGACGCCCTGTTCAATCAGCTCTTCTTTGATGGCGAGCGTTATGATCTCTCGGCTGTTGGCCGCGTGAAAATGAACATGCGTCTCAGCATGGCGCTGGACGATTACGAGTCAGCTGAAGACACGACACGCATCCTCCGCAAGGACGATATTGTCGGCGTCATGAAGGTCATTCTCGACCTGAAAGACGGCAAGGGCGAAGTCGATGATATCGACAATCTCGGCAACCGCCGTGTCCGCTCGGTCGGCGAGCTGATGGAAAACAACTACCGCATCGGTCTTGTGCGCATGGAGCGCGCGATCAAGGAGCGTATGTCGTCGGTCGATATCGACACCGTCATGCCTCACGATCTGATCAATGCGAAACCTGTTGTCGCCTCCGTGCGTGAATTCTTCGGCTCTTCGCAGCTGTCGCAGTTCATGGACCAGACCAACCCGCTTTCGGAAATCACTCACAAGCGTCGCCTTTCTGCGCTTGGCCCGGGTGGTCTCACGCGGGAGCGCGCTGGCTTTGAGGTCCGCGACGTTCACCCGACCCATTATGGCCGGATCTGCCCTATTGAAACGCCGGAAGGCCCGAACATCGGCCTGATCAACTCGCTGGCGACCCATGCCCGCGTCAACAAGTATGGCTTCATCGAAAGCCCGTACCGCAAGGTTGAGGCTGGCAAGCTGTCGGCTGAAGTGGTTTACCTGTCTGCCATGGAAGAGCACCGCTATGCCATCGCGCAGGCGAATGCGGCCGTGACCGACAGCGGCGAGCTTGAGAATGAATTCGTCAACGCCCGTGTAAACGGCGAAGCGACACTCGTTCCGCGTGAAGAGGTCCAGTTCATGGACGTCTCGCCGAAGCAGGTTGTCTCTGTTGCTGCAGCTCTCATCCCGTTCCTCGAGAATGACGATGCGAACCGCGCGCTGATGGGGTCTAACATGCAACGCCAGGCCGTTCCTCTGGTTCGTTCCGAGGCCCCGCTGGTCGGCACCGGCATGGAAGCCGTTGTGGCACGCGATAGCCGCGCGGCTGTCGTGGCAAGCCGAGGCGGTGTCATCGAGCAGGTGGATGCGACGCGGATCGTGGTCCGCGCTACTGAAGACATCGACTCCGGCAAGTCCGGCGTCGACATCTATCGTCTCGCCAAGTTCCGCCGCTCCAACCAGAACTCCTGCATCAACCAGCGCCCGATCGTGCGTGTGGGCGATGTCGTGACAACCGGTGACATCATTGCAGACGGGCCTTCGACCGATCTCGGTGAGCTGGCGCTGGGCCGTAACGTGCTCGTCGCGTTCATGCCGTGGAATGGTTATAACTTCGAGGACTCGATCCTCATCTCCGAGCGGATTGTGAAGGATGATGTCTTCACCTCGATCCACCTTGAGGAGTATGAGATCGCAGCGCGCGACACCAAGCTCGGCCCGGAAGAAATCACCCGTGATATTCCGAACGTCGGTGAGGAAGCCCTGCGTAACCTCGATGAAGCCGGTATCGTAGCGGTTGGTGCCGAAGTGAAAGCTGGCGATATTCTCGTTGGCAAGGTCACGCCAAAGGGTGAAAGCCCGATGACGCCGGAAGAGAAGCTCCTCCGCGCGATCTTTGGCGAGAAGGCTTCGGATGTTCGCGACACGTCCCTGCGCGTGCCTCCGGGCGGCGCTGGTACAGTTGTCGAGGTTCGCGTCTTCAACCGTCACGGCATCGACAAGGACCAGCGCGCGCTCCAGATCGAGCGTGAGCAGATCGAGCAGCTCCAGGAAGACAAGGAAGACGAACAGAACATCCTTGAGCGCAACACCTATGCGCGTCTTCGTGAAATGCTGGTCGGCAAGGAAGCTGCGGCCGGGCCGAAAGGCTTCAAGGCCGGCACGATTGCAGAAGAGGCCCTCGACGAACTGCGCGAAGTCCAGTGGTGGGAAGTCGCCCTGAAATCTGAAAAGGCGCAGGGTGAGCTCGACCAGCTTCAAAGCCGTTTCGAATCGTCGCTTCGTGAGCTTGATGCCCGCTTCAATGACAAGGTCGACAAGGTCCAGCGTGGAGACGATCTCCCACCGGGCGTGATGAAGGTCGTCAAGGTCTTCCTGGCCGTGAAGCGCAAGCTTCAGCCGGGCGACAAGATGGCCGGCCGTCACGGCAACAAGGGTGTGATCTCGAAGATCAATCCGCAGGAAGACATGCCATTCCTCGAAGATGGCACGCCTGTGGACATCGTGCTCAACCCGCTCGGCGTGCCGTCGCGGATGAACGTTGGCCAGATTCTCGAAACCCATATGGGCTGGGCCTCGAGCGGCCTTGGCCGGATCGTCCAGAACGCCCTGGATGAGTGGAACGAGAACAAGGACAACAAGGCCCTGCGCGATACGGTGCAGATGGTTTACGGTCAGGGCGACGAACTCCCGGAAACGGATGAAGAGATCGTCGAGCTGGCGTCCAACCTCGGCAATGGTGTGCCAATCGCAACACCAGTCTTCGATGGTGCCCGTGAAGCGGACATCGTGGAAATGCTGCAGCGGGCAGGGCTGGATTCGTCCGGTCAGGTCACACTGTTCGACGGCCGGACAGGCGAGGCGTTCAAGCGTCAGGTTACTGTGGGTTACAAGTATCTCCTCAAGCTTCACCACCTGGTGGACGAGAAGATCCACGCCCGTTCGACCGGTCCTTATTCGCTCGTCACCCAGCAACCGCTCGGCGGCAAGGCCCAGTTCGGCGGCCAGCGCTTCGGCGAGATGGAAGTCTGGGCCCTGGAAGCCTATGGTGCCGCCTACACGCTGCAGGAAATGCTGACCGTGAAGTCGGATGACACAGCTGGCCGGGCCAAGGTCTACGAAGCGATCGTCCGCGGTGACGATACCTTCGAGGCGGGTATCCCTGAGAGCTTCAACGTGCTCATCAAGGAAATGCGCTCGCTCGGCCTCAACGTCGAGCTGATCGAAGCCAATGATGGAAATGATGATGCGCCGGTGGCGGCCGAATAGGCCGCCGCATGGCAATCGTGTCGAGTAGAGACTAACTTTATTTATTAGGCCGGGGATTGTCCCGGCCGCCCCCTCCCAAGGAGCGGAATATGCGCCAAGACGTCACCAGCATCTTCAATCAGAACGCCCCAGCCCCAAGCTTTGAGGCGATCAAGATTTCAATCGCCAGCCCGGAGAAAATCCGGTCCTGGTCATCCGGCGAAATCAAGAAGCCGGAAACAATCAATTACCGGACCTTCAAGCCTGAGCGTGAAGGCCTGTTCTGTGCCCGCATCTTCGGTCCGATCAAGGACTATGAGTGCCTCTGCGGCAAGTACAAGCGCATCAAGTATCGCGGCATCGTCTGCGAGAAGTGCGGTGTTGAAGTTACGCTCGCCAAGGTTCGTCGCGAGCGTATGGGTCACATCGATCTCGCGGCACCAGTTGCGCATATCTGGTTCCTGAAATCGCTTCCATCCCGCATTTCCTCGCTGCTCGACATGGCCCTGAAAGACGTGGAGCGCGTGCTCTACTTTGAAAGCTATGTTGTCATCGAGCCGGGCCTGACCCCGCTTGAGCCAAACCAGCTCCTCACCGAAGAGGAGTATATGGAAGCCCAGGACGAGCATGGCGAAGACAGCTTCACGGCCATGATCGGCGCGGAAGCCGTACGTGAGCAGCTGCGTGGTCTCGATCTCGAAGCGCTGGCCGACCAGCTGCGCGATGATCTTGCAGAGTCCACCAGTGAGCTGAAGACCAAGAAGTATTCCAAGCGTCTGAAAGTCGTTGAGGCCTTCCTCGCATCGGGTGCCAAGCCGGAATGGATGATCATGACGATCGTGCCGGTCATCCCGCCGGACCTGCGCCCGCTGGTCCCGCTGGACGGTGGCCGCTTTGCGACGTCGGACCTGAACGACCTCTATCGCCGGGTCATCAACCGCAACAACCGCCTGAAGCGCCTGATGGAGCTTCGTGCGCCGGACATCATCATCCGGAACGAGAAGCGTATGCTTCAGGAATCCGTTGATGCCCTGTTTGACAATGGCCGCCGCGGCCGCGTCATCACCGGCACCAACAAGCGTCCGCTGAAGTCGCTGTCCGACATGCTGAAAGGCAAGCACGGCCGGTTCCGCCAGAACCTTCTCGGTAAACGCGTCGATTATTCCGGCCGTTCGGTCATCGTGGTTGGCCCGAACATGAAGCTGCACGAGTGCGGCCTGCCGAAGAAGATGGCGCTCGAACTGTTCAAGCCGTTTATCTATGCACGCCTTGATGCCAAAGGTCTTGCCGGCACCGTGAAAGCGGCGAAGAAGCTGGTTGAGAAGGAAAAGCCGGAAGTCTGGGATATCCTGGAAGAGGTTATCCGTGAGCATCCGATCATGCTGAACCGGGCACCGACGCTTCACCGTCTCGGTATCCAGGCGTTTGAGCCGAAGCTGATTGAAGGCAAGGCCATCCAGCTTCACCCGCTGGTTTGCGCCGCGTTCAACGCCGACTTCGATGGCGACCAGATGGCCGTTCACGTGCCGCTGTCACTCGAAGCCCAGCTTGAGTGCCGCGTCCTGATGATGTCGACGAACAACATCCTGTCGCCAGCCAACGGCAAGCCGATCATCGTGCCGTCGCAGGATATCATTCTCGGCCTCTACTACCTGTCGCTCGACAAGGACGGAGAGCCAGGCGAAGGCATGGCGATTTCTGACGTGTCCGAACTCGAACATGCGCTTCACAGTGGCAAGCTGTCGCTGCACGCCAAGATCAAGGCCCGCTTTGAAGGCGTTGATGAAGAGGGCAATGAGGAAATCCGCATCATCGACACGACCCCGGGTCGCTACATGATTGCGTCGCTGCTTCCGAAGATGAAGGGCATGCGGGCTGAGCTCGTGAACGACCTCATGACCAAGAAGGCGATCTCGAAACTGATCGATGAGGTCTACCGGAACTGCGGTCAGAAGGCGACGGTCATCTTCTGTGACCAGCTCATGGCGCTTGGCTTCCGCGAAGCCTGCAAGGCCGGTATTTCGTTCGGCAAGGATGACATGAAGATCCCTGCCGCGAAGGCGAAACTGGTCGAGGATACACGGTCACAAGTGTCCGAGTATGAGCGTCAGTATGCTGAAGGCCTCATCACGCGTGGTGAGAAATACAACAAGGTCGTGGACGCATGGTCGACCTGCACCGACAAGGTTGCCGACGCCATGATGGATGCGGCAGGCGAAGCTGCTATCGACAAGAAGACGGGCCGCATGGAAGAGACCAACTCGGTCTTCATGATGGCTCACTCCGGTGCGCGTGGTTCGAAGAACCAGATGAAACAGCTCGCTGGCATGCGTGGCCTGATGGCCAAGCCGTCCGGTGAAATCATCGAGACTCCGATCGTGTCGAACTTCAAGGAAGGCCTGACCGTCCTTGAATACTTCAACTCGACCCACGGTGCCCGTAAGGGTCTCGCGGATACGGCTCTGAAAACCGCCAACTCCGGTTATCTGACCCGCCGCCTGGTTGATGTCGCGCAGGATTGCATCGTCAATGATGACGATTGCGGAACAGACAATGGCATCATGCTCGGCGCCGTCATGGAAGGGGCCGATGTTGTCGTGCCGCTGGCTGAGCGTATTCTCGGCCGGACGATTGGCCAGGACGTCAAGAACACCAAGACCGGTGAGCTTGTCTGTCCAGCCAACACGTATCTGGATGAAACGCTGGCCCAGGCCGTCGAAGATTCCGGTGTCGACGAAGTCAAAGTGCGTTCCCCGCTGACCTGCGAAACGAAGATCGGTGTCTGTGTCGCCTGCTACGGCCGTGACCTTGCACGCGGTACGATCGTGAACCGCGGTGAAGCCATCGGCGTCATTGCAGCACAATCGATTGGTGAGCCGGGTACCCAGCTGACCATGCGGACCTTCCACATTGGTGGCGCTGCATCGGTGGCCGAGGATTCATCCGTTGAGGCGGCCTTCGAAGGCAAGATCAAGTTCGAAGAAGGCGATACGGTTACCAAGAAGGACAAGACGCTGGTTGTTGTCGGCCGTCAGATGTCCGTGTCGGTTATCGATGCCGATGGTCGGACACGTCAGACCTTCAAGCCGGGCTACGGTACACGCCTGCACATCAAGGACGGTGCCAAGGTCAAGCCGGGCGACAAGCTTGCTGACTGGGATCCGTTCGCACAGCCGCTCGTGTCCGAAATCGCTGGTGTCGCCAAGCTGATCGACGTTGTCGATGGCATGACGGCGCGTGATGAAACCGATGAGGCAACGGGCATCTCGTCCCGCGTGATCGTTGATTATCGCGGCGGGAAGGGCAACGACCTTCGCCCATCCGTGCTGATCACTGATGCCGACGGCGAAGCCAAGACGCTGCCAAACGGTACGGAAGCGCGTTACCTGCTGTCACCGGGCGCAATCCTGTCCATCAATGATGGCGATGAGATCGGGCCGGGCGATAGCCTTGCGCGGACATCCACAGGGGGTGCCAAGACGAAGGACATCACCGGTGGTCTGCCACGCGTGGCCGAACTGTTCGAAGCTCGCCGTCCGAAGGACAATGCTGTCATCGCCGATATTGATGGCCGCGTTTCCTATCTCCGCGACTACAAGAACAAGCGGAAGATCGCGATCATTCCGGAAGAAGAGGGCGCCGACTCGGCCGAATATCTCGTACCGAAAAACAAGCGCATCTCGTTCCAGGATGGTGATTTCATCCGCCGCGGCGAATACCTCGTGGACGGTAATCCGGCACCGCAGGACATCCTCGGTTCGCTGGGTATCGAAGCGCTGGCGAACTACCTCGTCGACGAAGTGCAGAAGGTCTATCGCCTGCAGGGCGTGCCGATCAATGACAAGCACATCGAGGTGATCGTCCGGCAGATGCTGCAGAAGATCGAGATCACCGATCCGGGCACGACTACCTTGCTGAAAGGCGAGCATGTCGACCTGATGGAACTCGACGAAGCCAACGCTGCCGTTCGCCGGTCGCGCAAGCAGGATCAACGTGAAGCCATTGGCGTGCCAGTGCTTCTCGGGATCACCAAGGCATCGCTGCAGACCCGCAGCTTCATCTCGGCCGCCTCCTTCCAGGAGACGACACGCGTGCTCACTGAAGCGGCCCTGCAGGGCAAGGTGGATACGCTTGAAGGTCTCAAGGAGAACGTCATCGTCGGCCGGCTCATTCCGGCCGGTACGGGTGGTGGCATGCGCAACTTCCGCCATATTGCGGGGCAGCGTGATGCCAAGCTCAAGGCCAAGCGCCGTGCTGCGGCAGAAGCTGTCGCAGCAGCTCTGCCAGCACCCGATGCTGCGGAGTAGATAGAAGACGAGGCCCCTGATAACAGCCGTCACCGTCGAGGACACTTGACGGGACGGCCACAGGGTCTTAACACGCGCCGAACGCTGGCTGAGACGACTCTCGTTGTTGTCTCCAGCGGCCCGAAACCCGGTGCCGCGATGTCGGCAAAGTACGGAATTGGTGGTCCGGTGGGTCAGTTTTGGCCCAACCGGGCTATCTTGGTTTGAACTGGTCCGATGGGGCCAAGTTAGAAAGATGTAAAAAGGCCCTCATGCCCACGATTCAACAGCTGATCCGCAATCCGCGCAAGCCGAAGCCCGCGCGGTCCAAAACTCCGGCCCTCAAGGGCAACCCACAACGTCGCGGCGTTTGCACGCGCGTCTACACAACGACGCCGAAAAAGCCGAACTCCGCACTTCGGAAAGTTGCCAAGGTTCGCCTGACGACCGGCTTTGAATCGCTGTGCTACATCCCGGGCGAAGGCCACAATCTCCAGGAGCACTCTGTTGTCCTGATCCGCGGCGGCCGTGTAAAAGACCTTCCGGGTGTGCGCTATCACATCCTGCGTGGTGTCCTCGATACCCAGGGCGTCAAGAACCGTAAGCAACGCCGTTCGCATTACGGCGTGAAGAAACCGAAATAAGGGCCGTCAGTCATGTCACGTCGTCACCGCGCCGAAAAACGCCAGGTTCTTCCTGATCCGAAGTTCAAGGACATCATCATTACGAAGTTCATGAACCAGATCATGCAGGACGGTAAGAAATCGACTGCCGAACGCATCCTGTATGGTGCCTTCGAGCTGGTTGAAGAGAAAGCGAAGAAGGACCCTGTCGAGGTTTTTCACGCTGCCCTGGAATCCATCTCGCCTGCAGTTGAAGTTCGCTCCCGCCGGGTCGGTGGTGCGACCTATCAGGTGCCTGTAGAGGTTCGTCCTGAACGCCGTCAGGCGCTGGCAATCCGCTGGCTGGCTGCGGCTGCTTCGGCGCGCAATGAGAACACCATGCGCGAACGCCTCGCCGGTGAGCTTATGGACGCCTCGCAAGGCCGCGGCACCGCTGTGAAGAAGCGTGAAGACACGCATCGCATGGCAGAAGCCAACCGCGCCTTCTCACACTACCGCTGGTAACCCACATCCAACGTTCCCCCTCCCGGAACCAGACACAAAAGGTAATCCTATGGCCCGCGAATATCCGCTGGAGCGTTATCGCAATTTCGGCATCATGGCTCACATCGATGCCGGCAAGACGACGACGACCGAGCGCATCCTGTTCTACACCGGAAAGTCCCACAAGATCGGCGAAGTCCACGACGGCGCTGCAACCATGGACTGGATGGAGCAGGAGCAGGAACGCGGCATCACGATTACGTCTGCTGCGACCACGACATTCTGGGAGCGCACCGAGGACGGCGTATCCGCCCAGTCGCCAAAGTATCGTTTCAACATCATTGATACGCCCGGACACGTTGACTTCACGATTGAAGTCGAGCGTTCGCTCGCTGTGCTTGATGGTGCCGTCTGTGTGCTGGATGCGAATGCCGGTGTTGAGCCGCAAACAGAAACCGTCTGGCGCCAGGCTGACCGCTACAAGGTTCCGCGTATCGTCTTCGTGAACAAGATGGACAAGACGGGCGCAGATTTCTTCAACTGCGTGGCGATGATCAAGGATCGTACGGGCGCAATCCCGGCTCCGATCCAGCTTCCAATCGGTTCGGAAAACGAGCTCGAAGGCCATGTTGACCTGATCACGATGAAGGAATGGGTCTGGGAAGGCTCTGACCTCGGTGCGACCTGGGTCCTGAAAGACATTCGTGACAGCCTCAAGGCCAAGGCCGAAGAGATGCGCGCTGAGCTCGTCGAGATTGCTGTCGAGCAGGACGAAGCGGTGATGGAAGCCTATCTGGAAGGCGAAGAGCCTGACATGGAAACGCTGCGCAAGCTGATCCGCAAGGGTACGCTCGCCATGGCTTTTGTTCCTGTCCTTGCTGGCTCGGCGTTCAAGAATAAAGGCGTCCAGCCAATGCTGAACGCTGTTGTCGACTATCTTCCTGGCCCGCTCGACGTGCCTGCCTATATGGGCTTCAAGCCGGGCGATGAAGACGAAGTCCGTAACATTGCGCGTCATGCCGACGATAATGAGCCGTTCTCCGGCCTCGCCTTCAAGATCATGAACGATCCATTTGTCGGATCGCTGACCTTCCTGCGTATCTATTCCGGTACGGTCACCAAAGGTGGTTCCATGCTTAACTCGACCAAGGGTAAGCAGGAGCGCATCGGCCGCATGATGATGATGCACTCGAACAATCGCGAGGAAATCGAGGAAGCCTTTGCTGGCGACATTATTGCGCTGGCGGGCCTGAAAGAAACCACCACAGGCGACTCGCTCTGCGACAAGTCTGACCCGGTTGTTCTCGAAACCATGACCTTTCCCGATCCTGTGATCGAGATTGCTGTCGAGCCGAAGTCGAAGGCTGACCAGGAAAAAATGTCGATCGGCCTGCAGCGCCTGGCTGCTGAAGATCCATCTTTCCGCGTCGAGACCGATATCGAATCCGGCCAGACCATCATGAAGGGCATGGGCGAGCTTCACCTCGACATCCTGGTTGATCGTCTGAAACGCGAATTCAAGGTCGAAGCGAATATCGGTCAACCGCAAGTGGCTTACCGTGAGGCGCTCGGTCGTCCGGCAGAGATCAACTACACCCACAAGAAGCAGTCGGGTGGTTCGGGTCAGTTCGCTGAGGTCAAGATCCAGTTCGAGCCGCTTGAAGCCGGTTCGGGATTCATCTTCGAGAGCGGTATTGTTGGTGGCTCGGTGCCGAAGGAATACATTCCTGGTGTCGAAAAAGGTCTCAACAGCGCCAAGGAAAATGGCCTGCTGGCCGGTTACCCTGTGACCGACTTCAAGGCCAAGCTCATCGACGGTAAGTTCCACGACGTTGACTCCTCCGTGCTCGCCTTCGAAATCGCTGCACGGGCAGCCTTCCGCGAACTGCGTACGCAGGCTGATCCGAAGCTGATGGAGCCGGTGATGAAGGTCGAAGTGATTACGCCCGAAGAGTATATGGGTGACGTCATTGGTGACCTGAACTCGCGGCGCGGTCAGATCCAGGGGTCGAACCCGCGCGGCAATGCCGTGGCGATCGGTGCCTTCGTGCCGCTGGTCAATATGTTCGGCTATGTGTCGAACCTGCGTGGCATGTCACAGGGCCGCGCCCAGTTTACCATGCAGTTCGATCACTATGCCGAAGTTCCAAAGGCAGAAGCCCAGAAGATCGTTCAGGATCTCGCGGGTTAAGTGTTGAAGCGCGCACTCGCCTTTCGGGCGGGTGCGCGAATTATTCGTTGATAGATAACGTCAGTACGAAGGAGAGGCCCCATGGCCAAGGCAAAGTTTGAGCGCAACAAGCCTCACGTAAACATTGGCACGATTGGTCACGTTGACCACGGCAAGACGACGCTGACAGCGGCGATCACGATGACGCTTGCGGAAGTTTACGG